>Ga0326728_10004645_pt1 | contig 40168 bp, 31 predicted proteins | sample MB3enrmetagenome_FD_207602 | JGI IMG/M metagenome (GOLD analysis project Ga0326728, IMG submission 207602) | Lab enriched peat soil microbial communities from McLean, Ithaca, NY, United States - MB31MN | ecosystem: Environmental > Terrestrial > Soil > Wetlands > Peat | place: USA: New York... | reverse complement strand
CGCTGATCTACGCCATGGAATCTGAGGAGGGCCAACAGCGTTCCTTCGATTCCACTTGCAAGAAGCTCCGCCGGTTCCTCAACAAATCACCCCGCTGAATTCACCCACAGATTCCCCCGACGAGGCTTTTTTTTTGGCCTGCGGCGAGAGCGCGGAAATCGCTTGACATCGCTTAAGGGCGTACAGCGTTCTATCGGCGTTCAGTATGAGCGTCGCGGACCGCGGGCAACGGGAGAAGCTGGCTCTCCGCCAGGAGATTCTGGCGGCGGCCCGCCAGTCGTTCGCCAAGGAAGGGTACGAGAGCGTTTCCATGCGGCGGATCGCCCAGAAGATCGAGTACTCTCCGACCACCATCTATCCGTATTTCCGGGACAAGGACGGGCCGATCCAGGAGTTGTGCCAGGAGACGTTCGCGCTGCGGGGGCGGGCCGTTGGAGAAGGTGAAGCGGGGACTGCGGGCCTACGTGGATTCCGGCTTACAGCGTCCCAATCACTACCGAACCACATTTCTGACGCCGCACGACCGGCTCTCCGAGAGAGACCCACGGGACATGCCGGGGACACGGGCGTTCGGGCTTCCGCTCCACGGGGTGACGGCGTGCATTCAGGCGGGACGGTTTCGCGAAACCGCGGGTGCCCTTAATCAGCGTGGGACGGGAGTTCGCGCGGCGTCAGCCATAGTTCGCATTGCGGCTCCTCGGCCCTCGCGCCGCAACTCCGGCAAGATCCTGGTTGACAAACGCAATCGGCCCCGTACACAATAAGCGTTAAACGTTAACTGTAACGATTAACACTGGCCGGGATTGACTTCCCCCATCCCACTGGCGGCTGTCAACCGAACGCTACAATTCAACGAGCCGGCCGGCTCGAGGGCAGAAGAAGAACGATGACGATCAGCAGGCGAAGTGCCATGGCAGTTCTAGGAGGCGCAGTGTCCTCCGCCAGCTTGCACCGGCTATCGGCGATGCAAGCACAAGCCTTTGAAATCGAAAAAGGTCCGTTTCAGGCGACCCGCGAATCGCTGAAGGCGTACCGCGTGCCGGATTGGTTTCGGGATGCCAAGTTCGGGATCTGGGCCCACTGGGGACCGCAATCGGCCGCCGAATACGGCGATTGGTACGCCCGCCGCATCTACTTCCAGGGCGAGCGGCAGTACGAGTACCACGTCAAGACGTACGGCCACCCCTCGAAGTTCGGATTCAAGGACGTGATTGCCACCTGGAAGGCCGACAAGTTCGATCCGGATCACCTGATGCAGCTTTATAAGAATGCCGGGGCGAAGTACTTCTGCAGCATGGGTGTCCACCACGACAACTTCGACTTGTGGAACTCGAAGTACCAGCCGCGGTGGAACTCGGTGGCGTCGGGGCCGAAGAAGGACATCGTCGGTCTCTTCAGGCAGGCAGCCCTCAAGCAGGGGATGAAGTTCGCGGTGAGCGAGCACCTGGGCTTCAGCTACAACTGGATGGCGGCCGCACACACCAGCGACAAGACCGGTCCCCTGGCCGGCGTGCCCTACGACGGCGCCGATCCGCAGTACGCGGACCTCTACCACGCCCTTCCCAAGGATTACGACTACTCCAAACTGACCCCGCTCGGCATGTCGCTCGCCTCGCCGGACTCCTGGAAGCAGCTCTACTACAAGCGGATCAAGGACCTGATCGATCGGTACGAGCCCGATATGCTCTATACGGACGGGGGGATCATGTTCGAGGAATACGGCCTCAACCTGGTCGCGCACCTGTACAACGCGAGCGCCAGGCGGAACGATGGCAAGGTCGAGTCCATCTACACCAGCAAGTCGCGGCGGGACTGCGTCGAGGGGACCTGTGTGATGGACATCGAGCGGGGTCTGGCGGAAGGGATCTCGGCCAACCCCTGGCAGACCGACACCTGTCTCGGCACCTTCCACTACGACAAGACCTATCTCACGGAAGGCAAGTACAAATCGCCCAAGAGGGTGATCGACATGCTGGTCGATATCGTCAGCCGCAACGGCAACCTGTTGTTAAACTTCCCCCTGCCCAACAGCGGCGCGCTGGACGCGGCGGAGATGAAGACTCTGGACGAAATCACCCGATGGATGGGGGTCAACAGCGAAGGCATTCATGGCACCCGTCCGTGGAAGATCTTCGGAGAAGGCCCCGGCACGAAGACCGCCTCCGTACCCGGCCAGCGTTTCAACGAGAATAGCCGCAAGGATCTGACCGCCGAGGATGTCCGCTTCACCGCCAAGGGCGATGCGGTGTATGCGTTCGTCTGTGGCTGGCCGGACAAGGAGACGGTCATCAAACCCCTGGGCACTGACAGCGCCGGCATGAAGGTGGCCAACGTCACGCTGCTGGGTTCGCCGGGCAAGCTCGAGTGGAGGCAGGAGGCGGAGGGCCTGAAGGTCCGGATGCCGCAGGCCAAGCCGTGCGATCATGTCATTGCACTGAAGATATCCGCCGCGTAGGAGAAACGAAAATGCGACTTGCGATCCCCGGTCTGATCTTGGCGTTGCCGATTCTTTTCACCCCGGCCGGCGCGGCCGGCGATGGCGTCCAACACGTGGTGTTCGACTCGAATGCGCGCACGCACGAGAAGTTCCCCACCGAGTACGTTCCCACTCTGATGCACGAGTTCCCGGTTTCCGAGCACAAGTTCGCGATCAAAGACCTGAACCCGGATCTGCCATCGGACTGGTCTGCGTTCAAGTTCCTGGTGATGGAGTTGAAGTCGTCCACTCCGCAGCGTTTTCTGTTGCGGCTCTACACCGCCGATGGCATGCGGGCCATGCGCTTCCACCAGTTCGGAGGCGGCGTGTGGATTCAGGCGGCGGTGCCGCTGGCCTACTTCCAGAGCCAAAGCCAGGAAGGCCAGGATCTGGCCGCGGTCTTCAACAAGGCGCGCGCCCCCTTCTGGATGGCGGTGGTGGGACCGTTCGGCTCGATCAAGGCCGTGCAATCGCTGGCCGTGGCCATGGTGGCGCCGGTGGGCAATCCCACGCTCGATATCCGGAATGTCCACCTGTCGAACGAAGACCCCGGTTCCACGATCCTGGACAAGTTGCCGGTGGTGGATGAGTTCGGACAGTGGATTCCCGCCGAGTATCCGGGCAAGATCAAGAGCCTGGAGCAACTCAAGAGCGAGTGGGACCGCGAGGACAAGTCGCTGCGCCCCGGCGAGTTCGGCTACTGCAAGTACGGCGGTTATGCCGGCACCAAGGCCAAGGCAACGGGCTTCTTCCGCGTCGAACAGATCGACGGCAAGTGGTGGTTCGTGGATCCCGACGGGCACCTGTTCCTGTCCACGGGAGTCAACGGCTTCGGAAGCTATGGAGGCGGCACGCGCATCGCCGGCCGCGAAAACTACTACGCCGCCGAGCCTCCCGCCGACGTTCCCGCGGCCAGCACGGGGCGCCGCCCGGGGCCGGGAGATTTCTACGGATGGAACCTGGTGCGGCGCTACGGCGCCAACTGGGACATCCAAGCCAACCAGATGGCCGTGCGCCGCGCCCAGGCCTGGGGTTTGAACACGGGCCGGAGCGCCCTCTCGAAAGACAAGCCGATGCCCTATGCCGCCATGTTGCGCGCCGCGCAGACCGCGCCGGTGTACATGGGAATGCCGGATGTCTACTCGGAGGAGTTCGCCCGCTCGGCCGATTCCGTGGCCGCCTCGCAGATGCCTCCGCTCAAGGACGATCCATACGTGCTGGGCTACTTCATCGGCAACGAGCCGGCTTGGCCGGGCCGGGAAACGGAACTCGTCGACATGATCCTGGCCGGCAAGGAGACCGAGACCCAGCGCAAGCTGAAGGCGTTTCTGGCGGGTGGCGACACCCCCGCCCGCCGCAAGGAGTTCGTGCTGGCGGCCTTCGAGCACCAACTTCAGATCACCAACCAGGCCGCCCGCAAGTACGATCCCAACCACCTGAACCTGGGCATCCGCTTCGGGGCGGGGCCTCCCGACGACGTCATCCGCATGGGACGCCTCTTCGACGTCTACAGCCACAACATCTACGAGTACGTGCCGGACCGCGCGTGGATCGCGAAACTGTACCAACTCACCGGCAAGCCTCTGCTGATCGGCGAATTTCACTTCGGAACCCCGACCGCGGGGCGGGCCGCGGCCCTGATGCAGGTAGCCAACGAGAAGGAACGCGGCATCGCCTACCGCTATTACATGGAGCAGATGGCGTCCATGCCTTCTTTCCTGGGAGCGCATTGGTTCGCCTGGGTGGACGAGCCCGTGACGGGGCGGATGGACGGCGAGAATTACAGCTTCGGGTACTTGGATGTTACCGACCGGGCCGCGGATGATTTCATCCAGGGTGTAATCGCCGCCCACCAGCGGCTGTCGCAGGTGCACTCGGGGAAGGCAGCGCCGTTCAACCAGAAGGCCAAGGTGCAGTAGTGCTTCGACCGTGCGATCTGGTGCCTCCGACGGGCCGCTCGCTCACGCTCGCGGTTCCGAAGGGAACCACGACAGTAAGGGGGTGGCCCGTGGCGAAGGAACAGTGTCTGGCGGTCAGAGACTACTACTATCTAGGCTACTTCGCGGAGAAGCTGGGCCAGGCGCCGAAGGCGTCCGAGTATTACAAGGTGGCCACGGCCATGCCGCCGGACTACGTTTTCCCCTTCCAGGCCGAAGTTATCGACGTGCTGCGGGCCGCCATGAAGGCCAACCCTCGCGATGCCCGCGCACCCTACTATCTGGGCAATCTGTTGTACGACTGGCAGCCGGAAGAGGCCGCCAGGCTTTGGGAGGCCTCCGGGGCGCTCGACTTTCGCCATCGTGCACCGCAACCTGGCGACGGCCTACGCCCACCGGAAGCCCGCGGCCGACATCGACAGGGCCATCGCCGAGTTGGAGAAGGCGATCTCGCTCGATCGTAAGTACCCCCTGCATTTTGCCGAGCTGGATGAGCTCTACGAGCAAGCCGGCATCGCAATAGAAAAGCGTCTTCCGCTATTCGAGAAGAACCGGGACGTGGTGGCGCAGCGCGATGACGCCCAGAACCGCGCGGTGGCGCTCAAGGTGGCGGCGGGGAAATACGACGAAGCCATCCAGATGATGACCGGGCGGAAGTTTGCCGTTGCCGAAGGCGCCAACCTGAACGTGGCCGAGCACTGGGCCAGCGCCCATATCCTGCGCGGCCAGCAGAGCCTCGCCGCCAGGCGGTACAAGGAGGCGATCGCCTATTTCGAAGCCGCGCTCGAGGTGCCCGACAACCTTCCCATGCGTGGGCCGGGATCGATGGGACCTCGCAACGCGGAAGTCGCCTACCTGATAGGGCTTGCTTACGAGGGCTTCGGAGACCAGACCAAGGCCACCGAGAGCTGGACCCGCGGGTCCGCCCCGCCGCAGTCCGCGGGACGGCGCGGCGGAGCGACTGCCGCTCCCGGTGTCGGGCAGTCCTTTTTCCAGGCGCGGTGCATGCAGCAGATCGGCCAGACCGCTCAAGCCGCGGCAATGTTCCGGAGCCTGCTGGAGACGGGCCAGCGCGCGCTCGATCAACCCGCACCCGCGGAGAGCGCCGTACAGTCCCCGCGCCTGCGTGCAGCCAACGCGCATTACACCATGGGCCTCGGCTACCTCGGCCTCGGCGATGCGCCCAAGGCGAAGACGGAGTTCAGCGAGGCTGTCCCGACCAGCCCGGATTTGCTGGGCGCCCGGACGGCGCTGGCGACGGTGAAGTAGAACCGAAGGGCAGCTATTGCGCTTGATCTATTGGGCGTCTCGATGGTGCGTGCTACAATGATTCGCCTCGGAGGGAATCGACAGATGGTGCAGTTCTCGATTGAGTGCAGTGGTTGCCCAGCGCGTATCGTTCTCCCCAGTCGAATCCCTGAAGGAATACCTCAAGATCAATCGTACTGGCCCAGGGATGAAGAGCTTCTATGGCTTCTATGCCCTGCCTGCGGGACTCTGTTCGCATATTCACGGAGTGTTGTCCGTGATGAGACGGTTCCCGATGCGGTCCAAGATCCACCGCAAACCGTTCTCTGGAAGCTAACTCTGTCATGTGCCCGCGAAGGCTGCGGGAAGCAAGTTTCGCTACATACGACTGCCGAACAACGCGCCTCAAAAAAAGACGTAGGCCTGAAGTTAGTCGAAAGAAGCAGCTTCGTGCATTGTTCCGCAGGCCATTATCGCCTAGATCCAAGAGCGGTCGGGATGGTTTACTAAAGTCTGTCAGATCGCCTTGATTCCACTCGCAACTCTCCCTAATACTGGAATGGGGAGTGAAGTACAGCCCTTCGTACGGCTAGGCAGTTGTGATGCAGGAACGTCGCAGAATCCATTGGCCGCGCCGTAGTTATAGTGCATCAAAACCCGCCCTGTGATTCAATCCTCTTGTGTCTCAGCTTACCGGTGTCCTATAATAGTTCCGAGAGACTAAACCGTCATGGTCTGGCAATGGTGGTACGTACCGGTGTTTCTCGGGACCGTCATGCTGCTATGGGTGCTTGACGTGTTACGAGATATTCGGGATTCCCTGCGCCGCATCGAAGATCTGCTAGAGCCAAGACACGATTACGAAGCCGAAGCAGGGCTCCCCTCAGAAGATGTAGAAGGGTCCCAGGACTAGCCTCTCGCCTTTGGCTCCTGGTTCCCCCACCGCGCCTTAGCGGCCTTCGCCGCGATCTGCAGTCTGACGCCCCTCCCCCAACTTCCCCGGCTGTGACTCCCGAAAAGGATTCCTGCCTCTGAGCCTCATCGGGCGCTCTGGCGGCATCCACGAACGCTCGGGGGGCGCTGGCAGGAGGATCGCTCTGAGAGGCTATGAACCGCCGCGCCGTGAGTTCTTGGGCAGCGTTGGAAAAATTGCTCCGTCTGCGATTTCCAAGCCCACCCACGCCGCAAGAACACCAGTCACGGGTCGGCCATCTGCATTCGACCGACCACGCCTAACGAAACCAGACTCTTCTGTCGGGCGGCAAGGCGTTGAGAAAACTCGTAATCTCCGCATCCATCAGCTTGCACTTCTCAAGGATGTCGGGCCAGTGGTGCTTGTTCCCATGGCGCTTGCCAATGCGGTTATAGGACAGATGCGCTATTAGCTCGTTGCATCGCCGTTCATAGTTGTCGGCCCAATCAGGTCTTGGGTTGCGGGGTACGCCGTAGTGCTCCGCATTAACGTATCCATGCCCCTTCTTTTTCGGAAAGAAGAATTCAATCAGAATTCGAAAGTGGAGCAAGATGTGTTCGATGGCCGCAAATGCCGGGTCAGGGTCCGCGGGTATCGGCTGGACAGTACTGTTGTTGCTAACCGACCCCAAAACAGAAACAACCGCACTGGCATTGTTGTTGCCGAGCGGCGGAGCAGAAGCGGGGAACTGCGGCGACCCACTAGCGATGACGACTCTGGCATTGTTGTCGCCGAGCGAAGGTGAAGAGGGGTCTAGCTGTCTCCAAGCTGTGCCGAAGCGTGCAAACTCATACTGGACATCGAAAACCGCTTCCTCCAGCTTGGCCTCGGTGATCTGCTTCGCCATAGGGACATCGTAGTCTACTTGCGTGTACGTAGGCATCGCACCTGGGTGGAATCAATCCTCCGAAAAGTCGGTCAACCACTCAGAAACGCCTACAAGAGTCTTGTCGTGCCGCGGGAATCTCCGCCCTTCCGATGACGTAGCAATCGCTATGCCGCGTCTGGCTTGCCCTTCAGTTCCTCCCGAATCACGCGGCGGACCATGGCTTCGAGCGCTGGAGCCTCCAGCGACCGGCGCAAGGCCTCGTTGATGAGAGTCTGGTACCCCACCGCGCCGCCGGACTCGTCCGCCTTGGCCATGAAGTGATCGACGATGCCGGCGTCAAGCCGGATCGTGATCTTGACCTTGCCCGCAGGTTCGGGTGCCGGCTTGGCGATCCGTCCCCGCTTGCCTTTGCTGAAATCGTAGGAGTCTTTCATGGTAGTCCCGCCTCGTATTCGTGGCGTTCGTGAGCGGCGGCAAGCCTGGCGGAGATGATGCGGATGTTGTCGCCGCGGTAGGTGTAGACCACAACCAGAACACGGCCCATCGCGCCCACACCGATGCCGGCGAACCGTTCCTCGGACGCTTCCGCCTCGTCGGGGACGGTGATCGCGTACGCGTCGTCGAAAACGGCCGCGGCCTCCTCGAACCTAACCCGGTGATTGCGGAAGTTCAGTTTCGCCTTGGCCGGATCCCACTCGAACGCCACGCCTCATTGTACGTACAAATGTCTGGCAACGCAAGGGGCTGGACACAAATGGGCGAAATCCCGATGATTCAATCTGGTCGTTTCCTCTCCTCATGATCTGCCAGTATGATTCACGCGAGCGCGGCGACCTCGGCCTTGGGGATGCCGTAGACGAGCGCCCAGAAGGTCGCGGACTTGGCGGAGAGCCGGCGCTCGGTGCGGATGACGCGATGGATCTCGGGCGCGGGGAAGTTCTCCCGAAGCCAGGCAACGGCCGGGTCGTCACCGTATTCAAGGATGCGGAAAATGGTGCAGTCGGGATGGGCGGATGGCTGGAAGGTGGCTAGATTCGTGTCCCAAAACAGAGGCTGTAACGTGTTGGGAACCATACACTTATATTATACGCCGCGGATCATCCGGAGAGATGCTAGGGTGTTGGGGTAGGGTGGGCGGCGTAGAAGTGATGGCCAAAACAGTTCGCCTGGAAACCGGATCAAATCCGAGCGTACACGGGCGCAAGCTGTGTGGGGCAGGATTTCATCCTGCGGCGGGTTTGTAACCCGCCTGCGCGGCATCCGCAAAAAGCCGCCCAGGCCGATTAGAAATCGGCCGCAGGTTGAAAACCTGCCCCACGCAACGCCGCGATTTCCGTGTCGCGCACCCGTTGGGGTAGGCTGAATCTGAGCTAAGGAGTTGCGACCATGAAACGGATACTGACGCGGCGGGATCTCGGCAGGATGGCGGCGGCCGCGGCCGCGGTTTCGCGTTTGCCTCGGGGATTCGGGCAGGGCGCGGCGCCCCCGCAGCGGGTGATTGCGCCGGGCCCTTCCAGCCCACCTGGGAGTCGCTGGAGCGGAACTATCGCTTGCCGGACAGGTATCGCGACGCTAAGTTCGGCATCTGGATGCACTGGGGACCGCAATGCCAGCCCGGCGACGGGGACTGGTACGCGAAGTACATGTACGACCAGGGCCGGCCACAGTATCGGTTGCACACGCAGATAATACGGACATCCCTCGAAATTCGGCTTCAAGGACGTCATCCACGAATGGAAGGCGGAGAAGTGGGATCCGGCCGCGCTTGTCCAGCGCTTCCAAGGCGCCGGCGCGAAGAAGGACGTAGTCGGCACATGGGCGAGGCTGGCCCGCCAGGCCGGCATGAACTTCGGAGTCAGCGTCCACGCGGCACGCGCCTGGAGCTGGTATGAAGACGCCCAGGGCAGCGACAAGACCGGGCCGTTGGCCGGCGTTCCCTACGATGGCAAACTCACCAAGGCGGGTGGCAAGGGCTTATGGTGGGAAGGCCTCGACCCGCAAGATCTGTATGCGCAGAATCACGCCATCGGCGCCGAGCCGGACCCGGCGTATGCGATGAAGTTCTTCAACCGCGTCAGGGACCTGCTCGATCAGTACCGCCCGGACCTGGTGTTCTTCGACGATCCCAAGCTGCCTCTCGGCGATACGGGCTTGAATCTCGCCGCGCAATTCTACAACGCCGGCCTCAAGTGGCACAACGGGAAGCCGCAGGCTGTGATCGTGGCCGACGGCCTCTCCGTCGTCGAACAGCAGGCCATCACCAACAACCTGGAACGCAACATGACCCTGGATATGCTGCATACGCCGTGGAACAAGGGCAATTGCCTCGGCCCGTGGCACTACAGCATCGCCGACTACAACCGCGGCTACCGGAAGACCGTCGAATGGATTCACCTCTTCGTGGACGTGGTGAGCAAGAATGGCACGTTCCTGCTGGCCATTCCGCTCCCTGGCAGCGGCGAACTGGACGACAAAGCCAGCGCCTTTCTGGACGAGATGACCAAATGGATGGCCGTCAACGGCGAGTGCATCTACGGCACGCGCCCTTGGGCGATCTATGGCGAAGGCCCCTCGGTCAAGAACGATGCCACCGCCGTGGACGCCGCTATCGACCCGCCGCGCGGCCTCGGTCCGAGTCTCACCGCCAGTGACATTCGTTTCACCACGAAGGGCGACGTGCTGTATGCGGTGGCCATGGGCCGGCCGGACGGCGGGAAGATCGCGATCAAGGCATTGGCATCCAACTCGGCTCACTATCCGGGCGCAATCGGCCGCGTTCAACTGCTTGGTTCTCCCGCCAAACTCGAGTTCTCCCGCGACGAAACAGGTCTGGCTGTCACCATCCCGGAGAGCGCGGCGTCCGATTACGCGACGGCTCTGAAGATCGCCAAAGCCTGATTTGCTCGCTTGGATAAGCTCATCGCGCGAAAGCGGCATCCCATGAGAAGCGTTGCTCGGACGTACACGGGACGCCTCAACCGCGTTCTTGAGCTGGCCGGAGTTTCAAACGGTCACGCCCACCGCTTTCGCGATATTTTCGCCACGGAACTGCTGCTGGGAGGGGTGCCGCTGGAACGAGTATCGGCGATGCTCGGCCACAGCGGCATCGAGGTACACGAGAACAAGGACGCTTTCAATCGATTGGAAGAAACGCTTAAGATGGCGGTGAGGGTGGGATTCGAACCCACGGAACCCGCAAAGGTTCAACGGTTTTCGAGACCGCCCGATTCAACCGCTCTCGCACCTCACCGTTGGGGCACTGCTCGCGCGGATAGGGGAACTGTACTGGTCCCATTCTAGCCGTTTCCGCCAGCCGCCGTCCACTCGGCGCATGCGCCGCCCGCGCCCAAGGTGCGCGGCGCAGCGGCGTGCATCCGCGGGCTGTATCATGGTCACTTGCGGATGACACTGCCGCCCACAGCCAGCCGTTCCCTGCTTCCCGCCGCGCTGGCGGCGTTCCTGCTGGCCTGCGCGCCGCGGCCCGAAGCGCCGCAACGGGCCACCGTCGCCGCAGCCAGCGATCTGCAGTTCGCTCTCGACGACATTCTCGCTGGGTTCCGCCACGCGCACCCCGCCGCGGACATCCGCATCGTCTACGGCTCGTCCGGCAGTTTCTACGCCCAGATCCGCGGGCAGGCGCCCTTCGACCTCTTCCTTTCCGCCGACGTCGAATACCCGCGCCGCTTGGCGCGCGAAGGGCTGGCGCTGCCCGAGTCGCTGTTCACTTACGCGGTGGGCCGCATCGTGGTCTGGGCGCCCGCGGGTTCGCCGCTCGATCCGGCGGGTCTGGGAATGGGCGCGCTCGAAGCGCCCTCGGTGCGCCACGTGGCCATCGCCAATCCGGAACACGCGCCCTACGGCAGGGCGGCCGCGGCGGCCATGAGATCCCTGGGCGTCTACGACCGCGTGGCCGGCAAGCTGGTGCTCGGCGAGAACGCCGCCCAGACGCTCGAATTCGTCGAAAGCGGCGCGGCCGAGGTGGGCATCGTGCCGCTCTCGCTGGCCGCCGCTCCAGCGGTGCGCGGCCGGGGCCGTTACTGGGAAGTGCCGCCCGGCGCCTACCCCGCCATCGAGCAGGGCGGCGCGATCCTGGCGCGCGCGCGACACTCGCGCCTCGCGCGCGATCTGCGCAACTACCTCGCCAGCCCCGCCGCCGGGGATCGCCTGAAACAGTACGGCTTCTTTCCGCCGCGGGACCGAGCGCGCCAGGAGGCGCGCTGATATGGACTGGCAAGCCATCTGGCTGAGCGTCCGCCTGGCCTTCTGCACCACCGCGATCCTGCTGCTGGTGGGCGTGCCGCTGGCCGGGTGGCTGGCGTTTTCCCCGCGGCGCTGGCGGTTTCTGGTGGAGGCCGCGGTGGCCCTGCCGCTGGTGCTGCCGCCCACTGTGCTGGGGTTCTACGTGCTGCTGGCCATCGGTCCCCGCGGCCCGGTGGGCGCGCTGTACGCCCATCTCACCGGCGGCATGCTGCCCTTCTCGTTCCAGGGACTGCTGGTCGCCTCCGCGCTCTACAGCCTGCCGTTCGCCGTGCAGCCCGTCTGCGGCGCGTTTCAGTCGGTGGACCGCAGACTCATCGAGGCGTCCTGGTGCCTGGGCGTCTCGCGTTTCGCCACCTTCCGCCGCGTCATCGTGCCGCTGGCGCGCCCCGGCATCTCGACCGGCGCCATCCTCAGCTTCGCCCACACCATGGGCGAATTCGGCGTGGTGCTGATGGTGGGCGGCAACATCGCCGGCGTCACGCGCACCGTCTCCATCTCGATTTACGACCAGGTGCAGGCGCTGCGCTACGATGCCGCGCTGGAGACCTCGCTATTCCTGCTGGGCTTCTCGTTCGTAGTATTGGCGCTGACCTACGCCTTGCAGCGCCGGATTTGGACCGCATGGCCGATGAACTGATCTGCCGGGTCCGCAAGCGCAACGGCTCGGGTTTCGAGCTGAATGCCGACCTCTCGGTCCCGCTCGGCCGCTCGCGCGTCATCGTGCTGTTCGGCCCATCCGGGAGCGGCAAGACCACGCTGCTGCGCCTGCTGGCCGGTTTGGACCGCCCCGATGAAGGCGTCATCGCGTTTCGCGGCGCTGCCTGGTACGATTCGTCGCGCGGCGTGTATCTCCCGCCGCAGCGCCGCAGCGCCGGGTTCCTGTTTCAGGACTACGCCCTGTTCCCGCACCTCACCGTCGAGGCCAACGTGGCCTTCGCCGGCGGGGGCGAGCGAGCCGCCGCGCTGATGGGCACTTTCGGGATCGCCGATCTGGCCGCGCTCTACCCGCGCGCCATTTCGGGCGGCCAGCAGCAGCGCGTGGCGCTGGCGCGCGCCCTGGCCGCGGGCTCGGCGTTGCTGTTGCTGGACGAGCCGCTGAGCGCCCTCGACGCCGCCAGCCGCGTGCGCCTGCGCACCGATCTGCGGCGCATGTTGCTGGCCGGCGGCGTTCCCTCCGTCCTGGTGACCCACGACCGCGCCGAGGCCATCGCGCTGGGCGATTGGATGGCGGTGCTGGTGGAGGGCCGCATCCGCCAGACCGGCCCGGTACGCGACGTGCTGCGCCACCCCGCCGACGCGCGCGTGGCGGAATCGGTGGGCGTCGAAAACGTCCTGCCCGCGGAAATCGTGGCGCGCGAACCGGGCCTGCTCACCTTGCAGGTGGGTCCGCGGCAGGTTCAATGCGTGGACGCGGGAGAATCCGGCCCGCTGGTCGCCTGCATCCATGCCGAGGATGTGGCGCTGAGCCGCGACCTGGCGCGTTCGTCGAGCGTCCGCAACCGTCTCGCCGGGCGGGTGGTCTCGGTGGTGCACGACGGACCGCTGGCGCGCGTGGAACTGGATTGCGGATTCCCCCTGGTGGCCGCAATCACCGCGCAGTCGGCCGCGGAGATGGATCTGAAACCGGACGACGCGGTCTGCGCGGTGGTCAAGGCGACGGCGGTGCACGTGGCGGCCAGCGTGGCGTAGTGTGGTTCGTGCCGGGGCCGTGCGCGGCGTCCGCCCCATTTTCCGTTTACTTAACCTGGCGCCAGCACCTCGCGGACTTTGCGGGCCAACTGGCGCTGGTACCCGAGGGTTTCCAGCCACGCTTCGTCCACCATCGGGAAGCGGCCGTTGGCATCCAGCGACTGGTAGCCCAGCGGAGCCCGCTCGAACAGATCGGCGAAGCGCTGTTGGCTTTCGCGTAGCGCCGCCTGTGTCATGCGCTGCTCGATCGCAATGGCCAGGCCGCTCCATCAGGGCGATTCGCTCCGGCGTGAACCGGTCCGGCCGCTTGCCGTTGAGCTGCAGAAGCCCAAGCATCCGGCCGCCCGACCGCAAGGGGATCAGCGCCACGGATTCATAGCCCTCGCCGTTACACCGGCTGCGCGTGCGCGTTTACGGTGAAGAACGGCTGGCGCGGGTCGAACCGCCCGCACAAAACGTTGCCGCACGTGCATTCCAATGTCGTCGAAGACCGCGATAAACTGCCCATGGCCCAGGCCGTACACCGCGATGCTCAGCCACCCATCACTGCGGGAGGATCGAGCGTGCCCACGTTGCGCGGGTTCTGAAAATGGTTCGGCAACCGTTCCGCCGGGTTCCCCAGTTATGGTGTCCGCAGGAAACGCAAGCCGGCTCGACTCCGGCGCGCCGCACCATAGCGGCAACGCAAACCGCTCCGTCCGGCCGCCTGACGGAGCGGGTGTGGGGGATGCGGTAGACTGGTGCGGGATGCGTCGTCCATATCGGGTTTCCGGGAAAAGAGGCTCCAGGTGACGTCTACCGGCATGGTTCAGGTGGTAGCGGCGATCCTCGAGCGCGACGGGCGAATCCTGGTGGGGCAGCGGCAACCCTGGCAGTCCTATCCGCTGATGTGGGAGTTTCCGGGCGGCAAGGTGGAACCGGGCGAGACACCCGAACAGGCGCTGGCACGCGAACTGGGAGAGGAGCTCGACATTCGCGAGGCGGTGGGCGCGGAGGTTACCCGCTACCCTTATACGTATCCGGGCAGGGACAGGATCGAGCTGATTTTCTATCGCGTGACGCGATTCCGCGGCGAACCCCGCAACGTGATCTTCCATGAGATCCGTTGGGCGACGCCGGAGGAGATGGCCGCGCTCGATTTCGTGGAAGGCGACAGGGGGTTTCTGCGCTCGCTTTGGCAGTGAGGGACGGCGCGCCTCTCGGCGTCCCAGCCGGCTGCGGCGGACCGGCGCCGGGGTGCGCGGCTTCGTGGGGCAGTTTGGCACGCTGCGGACGGGCCGGAAGCTGCCCCGTCGATCGGTCCGGTGCCGCGTCTGCAACCGAAGAGGGGCGGCGTGACAGCCTGCCCCGCATCGCGCACTCGCGGGAGCCGAGGAGCTACTGGGCGCTGGTGGAGGACTCTCCGCCGCTGAAGGCCTTGGCGACAGCCAGACCGATCACGGTTCCTCCCACTGCCACTCCTCCAACGACCGCAATGGCGGTAGCGTGGGAGCCCGCGGCGGCGGCGGCCCCGGCAACGCCAGCGGCCCCGGCGGCCGCCGGTTGAACGCTAACCGCCTGAACCACCTGGCTCGCGCCGCCGAGCGGCGTGGCGCCGGGTATCACCGAGCCGGAGATAGTGACTCGCTTGCCCACGTGTTTCGCCAGGTCGGCGCCTTGCAACTGGAACGTCAGCCGGGAGGTGCCGTCCGTAACGAAGTAGTTACCGTTGCGCACTTCCAATACGCCCGTGATCTTCACCGCCATGGACGCGCCCGCCTGCGTGTCGAACTCCAGTTCCGTACCGGCCCGCAGGCTGGCCACCAGGACGCCTCCCGAATTGCGCACCAGCGCACCGCCCCTGCGCGCGGATACGCTGATCCGGCCGGGCCCTTCCACGTCCACCTGGATGATCGCATCCCCGGCAACGGGGGCGATCCGCAACGACGCCGCCTCGAAGACATGCTTGCCGGCATCGCGCAGCAGACCGGCGCCTCTCTCCAGAACCGTATGATCCTCATAAACCTTGGCGCGCGAATCCGGCTCGAGCGTGATCTGTCCCGCGTTCAGTTGCACAACCGAACGCGACGTAGTGGTTTCGATCGTATTGCCATCGAACACCGTGCCGTTGCCGCGCACCACGGACCCGTCCACGCGGAAGTCCCCACTCGACCGGATTACACCGATCGAACCCGTACCCGCCGTCACAACCAGCAAGCAGCCGCCCACAAGAAGTGAAACCAAAAAGCGAATCATGATTTTTCCCTTTTCGTCTTCTCTGACTTGATTTATAGTAAAGCTGTGAGACCGACTTATGCAATAGTACGGAAGAGATACTACTCAGTCTTACAAATGAAATACCTGTAATACATGTAAGTCGTTTTCGGGTAACTGGCGCATGACTTATTACGAAGAACTCGGCGTGGCGCCCAACGCCCCGGCATCCGAAATCCGCCAAGCGTATCGCGTGCTGGCGCGCCTCGTCCATCCCGACGGACAGGCGGACGAACGGGTGCGCGGCATGGCCGAACGCCAGATGAAGCGCCTGAACGACCTCCTCGCGACGCTCCTCGACCCGCGGAGACGGCGCGAGTACGATGACAGCCTTCCGGCGCCAGTGGCCGCCCCCGCGGCCAACGCCGCCGCGAAGTACCGGCAACCGGGGGTGCGGTTCCGTCCGCGCCCGGAGCCGCGGCCAAGGCGCGTTCCGGAATGGGCCTATGCGGTGCTGCTCAACTGGTTCTGGATTGTGCCGGCAACAGTAATACTGGGCGTGGGCTGCTGGTACGTGGCGGCGGACAACTTCCCATCGGCGGCGGAAACCGGCCGCCAGGCAGCCACCCTGGACCGGCCTCATCCCGTGGCGCAGTCCGCGCCAAACGCTCCCGGAGAGAAGACCCGGCGGGCCCTTCGAGAGGCTTCCCATCCGCCTGTGGCGGCGGCCTTCGTCGGCGCGCGCCAGACCGCGCCGCAGCCTTCGCGCGTGGAGATGCCGGCGAGCCTGGTGGTCCCGGCGAGGGAACCGGGCCGGTTCTTCCCCGCCCCGGCTGCCGAACCCCGGCTCGCGACGCCGCCCGCCCCCGCCACAGCGGACACTTCCACCGCGCTGGCCTCCGCCCGGTCCGCTCCGCCTTCGCTCGCGGCGCCGCCCGCCCCCGCCACAGCGGACACTTTCACCGCGCTGGCCTCCGCCCGGTCCGCTTCGCCTTCGCTCGCGACGCCGCCCGCCCCCGCCACTGCGGACGATTCCACCGCGCTGGCCTCCGCCCGGTCCGCTCCGCCTTCGCTCGCGGCGCCGCCCGCCCCCGCCACTGCGGACGATTCCACCGCGCTGGCCTCCGCCCGGTCCGCCTCGCCCTCCTTCGCGGGCGAGTGGCTGAACGTTCCCGAAAGCGAGGCCCCGTCCACGCCGGGAGTGTATCTGCCAAGCTATGTGGAGTTTCTGTTGACCGAGGAGAACGGCGAGTTGTCCGGCAACTTCCGCGCGCGGTATAGGATTCCGGATCGTGCTGTATCTCCGGAAGTGCTGTTCCGCGCGCGCGGGAAGCCGTCGGCCGGTGAGTCTGCCCGGCTGGAATGGACATCCGTGGACGGCGCCCGGGGCGAGGTGGAAATGCAACTGCACGGATCGAACGGGATGAGCGTCACGTGGTGGACGACCGAGTTCGGGCGCCACCCGTCGCTAACCTCGGGGTCGGCCAAGCTGCTCCGGCAGTACTCGCCATGATCGCGCTGCGAATCTTGCGGAGGGTCCTTTGGGCCGCCTCCGTGGCCGGCCTGGCGGCGGCCGCGGCAACGCTGCGAAACGGCTTCAGCACTGGGCGAAGTCGGCGGTTCCCGTGATCTGGGGCGATTCCCTCTGCGTAACGTGGAGTTACGGCCGGCCGCTCAGCCGCCCTCGGGGGATCCGCCGCCGCCGTGCTCGCGGGTGATGTAGTAGAGAAAAGCCAGAAAGCACAGAACTCCGACGCCATAGAGGAGGAACTCGCGCCGTTTGCGTTTCCACGCCATGGCGTTGCGGGTCGCCTGGACCTCCCGTTCGCCATGGCTGCTCGGCCCTGGATCGGGCTCCGCGTAGCGAAACCGGAGATAGCGATGGCCACAGTCCTTGCAACGGTACGGGTAGATGGCGACCCAGCTCGCCAGCAGTTCCAGTGGACCCTTCCGGTGAGAACGGTGAGCGCGATCGGTCTTGCACTTGGGACAGAACACGGGATATAGGGTCCCAGATCCAATAGTACGCCGCCGATTGCGGAATTATCAAATGTTTCTGAGAGCGGCGAGGGAGGCGCAGCGCTGGCGCCCGCCCCTCCCTACCGCCGGCCCCGCAACTTGCTCAACAATCGCAGGATCTCGAGGTACAGCCACACCAGGGTCACCATCAGCCCGAAGGCCCCGTACCACTCCATGTACTTCGGCGCGCCCTGCTCCGCGCCCTGCTCGATGAAGTTGAAATCGAGGACCAGGTTCAGCGCGGCGATCGCCACCACGAACAGGCTGAACAGTACGCCCACCGGCCCGGCGCCGAAGACCCCCGGAATCCCTATGCCGAAGAACCCGAGGACCATGCTAACGACGTAGAAGAGGCAGATGCCGCCGGTGGCGGCGACCACCCCGATGGTGAACCTCCGCGTGGCGCGAATCAGCCCGCTGCGGTAGGCCGCCAGCATGCAGAAGCAGGTGCCGAACGTCAGGCCCACCGACTGAATGGCGATGCCCGGGTAACGCACGTCCAGTATCGCCGAAACGCCGCCCAGGAACAGACCCTCCAGCAACGCGTAAGCCGGAGCCGTCACCGGCGCCCACTCCTTCTTGAAACAGGTGACCAGCGCCACGATCAGGCCTCCGAATGCGCCGATCAGGATCGGCAGGCCGACGGAAGCGGGATCGCGCGTAGCGAGGAACCGGCTCCACGTGTACAGCGCCGTCGCCAGAACGCAGAGCAGCAGAACGCCGGTGCGATGGATGGTTCCCTCGACGGTCATCGTCTCGCCATATGCGGCGTGCATGCCCTGGCTGCTGTAAACCGGCGAGCGGAACGCGGGGTTAGAGGTTTTCATGACTTCCATAAGTAGATTATCGCGCGCCGGCGGGCCTGGCCGCCGGGCGCTACAATCGCCTTTCGAGGCCGCCTATGAACTTCCCGTCATTCCGCACCGCCGCAGCCGTCACGGTTGCCGTTTGCATCGCCGCCGCCGCGCGCGCCGAGTCCGCGTTTGCCATGCAGAACGTCCCGGCGCGGGCCGGCGTCAGCCTCAACGGCAACTGGAGAATCATGGTGGACCCCTACCAGGCCGGGTATTACGATTTCCACGGCAACCCCCAGAAGGATGGCGGCGTAGGGGCCAACCTGGCGCCCAAGTCCAAGAGCGACCACGAGGAAATGGGCATCCCCGATAACTCGCCCGTGCTGGCCGTCCCCGGCGACTGGAACACCCAGCGCCCCGAACTCTACATGTATGAAGGCACCATCTGGTACAAGCGCGAGTTCGATTGCGCCGCGCGCCCGGGACGCCGCGAGTTCCTGTGGTTCGGCGCGGCCAACTACCGCGCCATCGTGTTCCTGAACGGCCAACGGATCGGCGAGCACGAAGGCGGATTCACGCCCTTCCAGTTCGAAGTCACCGGCAAGCTGCATGAACGCGGCAACGCTCTGATCGTCATGGTGGACGACACGCGCCACGCCGACGCCGTGCCGCAAACCATGACCGATTGGTGGAATTACGGCGGCCTGACGCGCGACGTCCGCCTGCTGGACCTTCCCGAAACCTTCATCGAGGACTACTCCATCCAACTGGAGAAAGGCTCCTCCGACCGCATCGCGGCCTGGGTGCGCCTCAATGGGCCACGGAAGGCTCAAACGGTGACCATTCGCATCCCGGGAGCCGTGGAGGCTTACGCCAACACCAACGCCGACGGCGTGGCGCGCTTGACGATTCCCGCCAAAATCGCCCTGTGGTCGCCGGAGCGGCCCAAGCTGTACGACGTCACGGTGGAAGCGGCCACCGACAGCGTCCGCGACCGCATCGGATTCCGCACCGTGGCCACGGCCGGGCAGCGCATTCTGATCGACGGCAAGCCGGTGTTCCTGCGCGGCGCCTCGATTCACTCCGAGGCGCCCTTCCGCACCGGGCGCGTCTACTCGGAAGCCGAAGCGCGCACGCTGCTTTCCTGGGCCAAGGAACTGGGCTGTAACTTCGTCCGCCTGGCGCATTATCCGCACGACGAGAACATGGTCCGCGTGGCCGACGAGATGGGACTGCTGCTGTGGACCGAAGTCCCGGTCTACTGGGCCATTCAGTGGGAGAACCCGGTGGTGTATGCCAACGCGGAGCGGCAACTCACCGAGATGATCGCGCGCGACAAGAACCGCGCCTCGATCATTCTGTGGTCGGTGGCCAACGAGACGCCCCAGGGAGACGCGCGGCTGAAGTTCCTCTCGTCTCTGGCTGCGAAGGCCCGGGAACTGGACCCCACGCGCCTGGTGACGGCCGCCACGCTGACGCATGAACCCACGCCCGGCCACTACGCCGCCGACGATCCGCTGGGCCGGTACCTGGACGTGCTGGGGTGCAACGAGTACATCGGCTGGTACGACGGCCCGCCCGAAAAGCTCGACAGCGTTTCGTGGGAGACCCCCTACGACAAGCCGGTGGTCTTCAGCGAATTCGGCGCCGAGGCGCTGGCCGGCAATCACGGCGGCGAAGACACCGCCTGGACCGAAGAGAACATGGCGATGATCTACCGGCGCCAGGTGGCCATGTTCAACCGGGTGCCGTTCCTGCAAGGGACCATCGCCTGGATCCTCATGGATTTCCGTTCGCCGCGCCGCAAAGTGCCGGGCATCCAGGACGATTTCAACCGCAAGGGGTTGATCGCCCCGCGCGGCGACAAGAAGCTGGCGTTCTACGTGTTGCGCGACTTTTACCGGGAGAAGGAAAAGCAAGCGGCCCGGTAACCGCCGCGGGGGATGCGACGCCTGATGCTATGATCTGGCTGACTCCCGATGCGAATCCAACACTTAGCCGTCCTGGCGTGCCTGGCCGCGGCGCCCTTGTGCCGGGCGGATGCCGCTCTCGAGGCCTTCGAGCGCAACGCGGCCCGTGCCCGGCAACTGGGCGCCACCCATGTGGTGATTACCGACGACATTCCTCCCGCGCTGTGGGAGATGGACGTTCCCGGCGACCCGTACCCGGCCTGGTACATGTATCAACCGGATCTGCTGAAGACCTTCCCGCCGGCCGCCGTCGAGACGTACGTCGACAGGAACTATGCCGAGCGCGTGGCGGCGCTGCTCGAGGCGCGCTGCCAGGTGCTGCGCCGCCTGGGTTTGAAGGCGGCCTACTCGGCCAACGAACCGGCCGTGCTGCCCGAGGCGTTTTTCGCCGATCACCCCGATTTGCGCGGCCCCCGAGTGGACCACGCCAATCGCTCGCGCACTCCGCGCTTTGCGCCCTGCGTGGACCAGCCGGCCACACTGGCGCTCTATCGGGAGGCCTTGCAGAAGCTGCTGAAGCGCTTGCCCGAGGTGGAGGTCTTTTCGTTCACCACCACCGACGCGGGTTCGGGCCTGTGCTGGACGCCGGCCCTGTATCCCGGATTGAACGGACCTTCCTGGTGCCGGCGCCGCCCCATGGAGGATCGCGTCGCGGGCTTCCTCACCGCGCTCAACGATGCCGCCCTCCGACTGGACCGGCACATTTCCGTGGACCTGGTCGAGATTACGCCCCGCCAGTGGATGATTCCGACCTTCGACCGTCCCGAGTCGATCGCGCGCAAATTGCCGGCCGGGATGGCGGTGGATCATCTGGAAGGCCCCGACGGCCACCGCGCCGCCATCCGGCGTTTCGGCGGACGGGGCGGCGAATTCGCGCCGGTGGTGGGAATCCCGCGGCCCATCGCCCTCATGCGCGCGTTGATGGCCGGCGGCGCCTCCCCCGGCTCGAGATTCGTGGTTTCGGTGGGCGACTCCGTGGGCGCGGACTTCAGTTTCCAGGTGCTCGAAGCGTTCCAGAAAGCCCGGCCGCGCAACGAAATGGAGCTGTGGACGGCGCTTCACGAGCTGGCCAGCCGCGCCGCCGGCAAGGATTCGGCCGACGACGTGACATCGCTGTGGATGGCCACCGACGAAGCCGAACGCTACCTGGCAACCTTGAACTTCGGTCCCATTCTGACCATGGGCGGAATTCTGGGGCGGTGGGTGAACCGCCCGCTGGTGCCGTTTCCCGAGAAGTTGACGGAAGCGGAGAAGAGCTACTACCGCCCGTTCCTCTTTCAGGCCAAGGGCGAAGAGCAGGCTGACGACCTGGTGGATATCCAGGCCATGCGCATGTACGAAGGGTGGGGCGCGCGCCTGCTGGTGCAGAACATCGTCGATAGGGCGGCCGCCAGTCTGAGCCGCGCCGAGGCGCTGGCCGCGCGCCTGCGCGAGGGTTCCCCAACGCCAGCCGAGTGGGAGTTGCTGGGCCAGCGCCTGGGGGCGCTCCAGTGCCTGGTCGGCGGCGCGGGCGACGTGGTGGCGTATCAGGCGCAGCTCGACCGAGTGAAGTCCTTGGGTGGGAAACCCGATCCCAACCCGGTGCTGGGCGCCCAGAGCGGCTGGGACCGCACCGACATGCTGCGCCTGGCGCGCAATGAGATCGACAACGCCGTGCGGTTGCGGCAATTGCTGCTGACGGCCAAGGGACCGCTGCTCGACCTGGCGCCGTCCGCCGCCGAGGAAACCAGCCGCCGGCTGGGGCCCGATCTCCCCGCGCAGCTCAAGCGCAAGGTGGACATCATGAACGCGCACTGGGAGGATTACCAGCGCCTCTTCACCACGCCGAATCCGTGAGCGGGGGCGTGTCGGACGCAACCGCGCCCAACGCTCCCTGACGACCGTCGCGCTTCCCATGCGCGCCAGCGCGGCTGCAAGCCAGTGGCTGCCGGCGAACGCTACGCGTGCTCGGCTTTCTCCTTGGACGCCAGGATCGGCCGCAGATTGGTCATCGACTTGAGCGCATTAAACCAGAACGGCGCGCCCAAGCTGAGCAGCGCGGCCGTGATCAGCACGCCCAGGAGGTACCTGGCGTCCGGTTTGGCGGGCCAGCGGCACTCGAGGATGTCGAAACCGGCCTGGGATGCGACGGCGGACGTATTGGCGGCGTTCTGCGCGGCGTCTTGGAGGACCTTCTGCGACGCGGCCGCGGAAGCGGTGTCGAAGCGGCTGAGCGCCGCCGCGCGCTGCCCGGCGGGCACGTTGGCCTGAATCCACGCAATCCCTTCGGCCGTGGTCCGTATCTCCGGCGGTTGCGGCGCCCCGCCGGCGGTTGCGTCCCGCGTCGCCTGCTTCAGCGCGCTGGTGAGACCCGCCTCCAGCGAGTTCCCTTTGTCCAGCACCGTACCCGCGATTGCCGTGGCCTGCTGGGCCATGCCGGCCAGCGCCGTGCGAAGGGTCCCGTTGTTGTACAGCTCGCCCAGGAGAGTGATGGAATTCAGCCCAGTGGCGATGGCGAACGCGCCGGCGAACAGGACGGTCCACAGCCGCATATACATCGTGAATTTCTGGGCCACGCGGTCCATCATGGAACCGAACCACGCCTCCAGTTTCCCCGCGGTGCCGCGGATGGCGTTGACGGAATCCTGGAGAAGGGGCGTCTTGGCCTGGTCCGCGATGGCCTTGACGGCGGCGGCAGCCACGCCGGCCGACTGAGTCATCTCGCGAGTGGCGGCGGGATTGGGAGCGTCCAGCAGGGCGGCTATTTCCACCTTGAGCGCCGCCCAGTCCGCGTCCTCCAGGTCCCCCAACACGCCCGGCTTGTCGGAGCTGGCGGCGATCTGCCCCAGGATATTCGTCAATTCAGCCGGCCGGATAGCCGAGGCAAGCTGAATGCGGCCGAGGACGGTCTTCACCACCGGAACCTTCAGGAGCCAGCGCACGGCCTTCAAGTCCGAGAACCAGGAATCGGATATGAGAGAGTGCTTGAGCACCTCGTGCGCCAGGCGATTCGCGTTGGCCGTGAGCTTTGGATACAGGGCGGGACCGACGTGCTCGAACAGCGTCTTCAATCCCCATCTCAGGTTGCTGCCGCGGTGATTCACCAGAGCCGAGACCATCTGCGTCAGGATCGTAATCAGCAAACTGATCAGCAGCATCACGACCGAAAAGCCGATTAGTGTGTCCAGATAGAGAAGCATAAGTGTGGAAAGAGTTTATTTGCTTCTCACAGCATTGTCAATACCTACCAACGCGTTGGTTTGGTTACAACGCCACCACGGCGGCGCTGACCGGGCCCTCGCCCACCGGTATCATGGTCAACAGCGACACCGACTTGAGCCGCGGCTTCGAGAACAGTTGCGGTTCGCTGAGCGCCAGCATCCGGACCACCGCCATATCGCCCGATTTCCGGTCGAGCACCAGAACGAACTGCTCGAACGGCCGTTTCCCGCCGGTGAACAGGATCTGGCACGGCGACTGCCCCACGCCGATCACACCCACCAGTTTCGCAGTGGCCAGGTCCAGCACCGTGATGCTGTCGGAGTCCGGGTTCGCCACCAGCAGATACTCCGTGCTGCCGGGGGCCACCGCCATGGCGCCGGGAGCATGGCCCGCCAGCACCGTCTGCCAGACCTCGGTGCTGAACGGAAACACGATCACCACGGCGTCAATCCCCTCGCCGGTGAGAAACAACTGCCCGCCATCGGCATTGGACTGGAAGTAGCGCGGCCCGAGCGGCAGCGGCAGCCGCACCACGATGCTGCCCGTGGCGGCGTCGAAGATGGACAGGTTGCGGCCCGGCCGGCTCCCCGCGAGCACCAGTTTGCCATCCTTGCGGAACGAGAGGAGCGACGGCTCGAAGCCGGCGGGGATGCTGCGCCGGCCCGCGCCGCGAAGCGATACGAGGGTAATGGTATTGTCCTGCCGGCTGCCGATGGCGGCGTACGGCGCTTCAGCGCCGCCCCCGGTGAGGGCCAGGCTGTCGGGCGCGGAGCGCAACGCGATCCGGGTGCGCGGGCGCAGGGAATCCAGCGGCAGTTCCACCAGCGCCGCGGGATCGCGGTACAACACCCAGAGCGCATCCGCGGAAGCCGCCATTTGCATGGCGATCGCCTGGTTCCCGGCCTTCGCGCGGCGGCTCACCGCCATGGCGCCGGAATCGATCTCGTAAACCGTGCCCGCATTCGGCGCCAGCACGTAGACCCTGGGCAGGCCCTGGGGATGCGAGAGCACCAGGCTGGGCGCGGCGCCGAGCGCGATCTGTCGCCGCACGCGGAACTCCTCCAGGTCCACCGCCGCAACCGTTTGGCTGCCCTGGTTGGCGACGAAGCAATATCCGTGGTACGGAGTGGACTTGCGCACGCCGCACCCCAGAACCGCCGCGGAGGACAGCAACAGGCTTCGGCGGGAGATGGAGAATCGAGGCACCTTCCCTATTCTACTTCCCCGCCCCGGCCGGTCCGCCGCGATTTCAGAGTCCGAATGCGGCCGAGTATCCGACTTTCCCGCGAATGCCATCGAGAGCGCCGGGGCTGAGATCCTGCGCCATGAATGCCTCGGGAGGGAAGGGGCTGTCGAGCGGGCGCGCCCTCTCGCTGGAGAAACCGAAGCGCGGGTAGTAAGCGGGGTGCCCGACAACGATAACGATCCGCTCGCCCCGTGCGCGCAGCGCATCGAGTCCCGTGCGGATCAATCGTCCACCGATGCCGCGACGCTGACAGTCGGGCAAGACAGCCATGGGGGCCAGTGCCACTGCCGGGACCGGACCGCTGCCGGTGTCGATCCACATCCGGCTGAACAGGATGCGCCCGACGATTCGCGGCCCCAGTTCGGCGACGAGCGAGAGGATCTCCGCACCATCGGCGCGCACGGCATCGATCAGTTCGGCTTCATCCGGCCCGCCGAAAGCCGCCTGGTCGATTGAGCGGACCACTGGCCGCTCCCGAGCATCCTCGGCGTTCTCGCAACGGACGGTGACCTCGGCGAATGGAAGCACGTGGCCGATCTTAGCGCGCATATCTCACGCGCGACAAGAGGAAGTGGCCGCCGGGGGCGAAAACACCGGGAACAGACGGCTCCGTCCACGCGGCGCGGAGGGGTTCGGAGCTTCTGTGGGAGACGGCGGGCGCCTTGGGACGGAGCCGTCAGTCCCCACGTTTTCGCAGGGTGCGGCCAGGACGGAGGGCGGCATCCGGGAGAAACTCGGGTTAGGGCTTCCAGGACGCGCCGTAGCATCTACCGAGCCCGGCGGTCACACCCGGTAGGTATCCGCCCGCCAGTCCTGGATGGACGTCTTTACATCGTCCGGCGCCGTGCCCTCCTCCGCCGCCTTCTTCGCCAGGGCTACGAACTCGCCATCCGGGGCAAATCGCAGCGCGATCACCTGGCGGATGGTCAGGCGGGGATCGAGCAGCTTGCCGGTGATGACAAAGTGCCGCAGGTTCTCTTCTGCGCGGATCGCCCGGTCTTGCGCCTTCAACGCGAACATCCGGCAAAGGAACGACAGCATCAGTGTTGCGATAGCCAACACCACGATCAACGAAGCACTGTAGATCCTTTGGTGGTCGCCCCACGACTCCACCAAGTTCACCACCGACCCGATCAGCGTCAGGGCCAGGATGGGCAACAGGACGAAGTGAAACACCGGCACCGTCTGCCGATGATTGGCAAAACTCTGCGAGGTCATGAGATTCGAGACTCCTTTCGGTTTTGGTCGGACATTTCAACATGCATGTTGGAGTTTTCACCACCGCATGCAAGCTGATGATACGCGGAGGATTATGGCAATTTTCAACGCTGATGCGTTGTTAAACACGACAGCGGTCGATAGACCGCAAAACCTAGCCCCGCCATCTGCATGAATTCACGACAGATAGAGAGGCGAAAATCATCGCTCTTTGGCACGCCCCTTGCACGTATAGAGTGTGCTGAAAGGAAGGTAACACAATGGCGGTCATTCTGGTTCTCGGAACGTTCCTCTTTTTCATCGTTCTGGACTACTACTTGAATCGCAACCGCGCCATGGCCACCGTCGCAGTGGAAGCGCGCAGACCGGTCACGGCCCAGGTGGGCGGAGACCATGTCGACGGATTTCTGGTTCCCCAGAACGTCTCCTATCATTTTGGCCATAGCTGGGTGGCAACCGAACGCAAGGGCGTGGTCCGCGTGGGCTCCGACGAGTTTGCCGCAGCCCTGGTGGGCAAGGTGGAGAAGATCGATCTCCCCAAGCCGGGCCAGTGGATTCGCCAAGGGCAGAAGGTCCTGACTTTCTATCGAGGTGGCCAGAAGACGGAAATGGTTTCCCCCACCGAAGGCGAAGTCCTTCAAGTGAATGCTGAGGTTCTCAACAATCCGGCGCTGCTTCGGCAGGACCCCTATGGAAAGGGTTGGCTGCTCTCGGTGAATGTCCCGGACGAGGAGAGCACGGGACGCAACCTGGTCCCTAAAGGGCTGGTTCGCCAGTGGATGCGCGAATCCATCGAACGTCTGTATGGCTTGCAGCCGGCTCTGGCCGGGGCTGTAGCCGCCGACGGCGGGCGTCCTGCGGATGACCTCCTGGCTGCTATTCCCGATGCCGACTGGAAGCGCGTGACCGCGGAATTTTTCCTCACGGCGTGAGGGCTGTCAGTTTTTGCTACAATTCTCCTACGATTTCTGTTAAAAAGGATTTGAAGGTCTCGACATGCCTAAGGCCATCCTGTACGACAGTACGCTGTGCATCGGCTGTAGAGCTTGCGAAGGCGCATGTGCCCAGCGCTGGGGCTTCCCCTACAACGACAAGATAGCCGCGGAAGAGAAGATCTCGGCACACAAGCTGACCGCCGTGGAAACCCACGGAGACAGGTTCTGCCGCCGGCTGTGCATGAACTGTCTCGAGCCCGCCTGCGTTTCGGTTTGTCCCGTGGGCGCGCTGGATAAAACCCAACTGGGGCCGGTTACCTACGACGCCTCCAAGTGCATGGGATGCCGCTACTGCATGCAGGCTTGCCCGTTCCAGGTGCCCACCTACGAGTGGAACCAGCGGTTTCCCAAGATGCGCAAGTGCGACATGTGCTTTGACCGGCAGAGCCAGGGCAAGATGACCGCGTGCAGCGAGGTCTGCCCCGTGAACGCCACCATAACCGGCGACCGCGACGAGCTGATCGCCGAAGCGCGCCAGAGAATCGCCGCCAAGCCGGATGCCTATTTCGGCCGGATCTACGGGCTGAAGGAAGTGGGCGGCACTTCGGTGTTGTACCTTTCGGCGGTGCCGTTCGAGCAGATCGGGTTGCGCACCGGAGTTCCCCAGGAGCCGCTTCCGGAAACCACTTGGCGGGTGTTGGAACTGCTGCCGGACGTGGTCTCGACGGGCGCCGTGCTGTTGGGCGGAATCTGGTGGATCACCAACCGCCGGGCGGAAGTCGTCCGCGAGGAGGGCCACGGCAAATGAACGGCAAGCTCCCCAAAATTACCGTGTGGCGGGCTGTTTTCGTGGTCATCCTGCTGTGCGGCATCTACGCCACGTGGCTGCGGGCGTATTACGGCTTGGGCGGGTCCACCAACCTCAGCGACCAGTTCCCATGGGGCCTGTGGATCGCATTCGACGTGGTGGGCGGCGTGGGCCTGGCCGCCGGCGGCTTCACGCTGGTCGCCACCGTTCACATCTTCAACATCGAGAAGTACAAGCCGGTGCTGCGGCCGGCCATCCTCACCGCCTTCCTGGGATACATCCTGGTCTCGGTCGGGTTGCTCTACGACCTGGGCCGCCCGGATCGCATCTGGCATCCCATGGTGATGTGGAACCCGCATTCGGTGATGTTCGAAGTGGCTTGGTGCGTCATGTTGTACTCCACCGTGCTCTTCCTGGAGTTCCTGCCCATGGTGTGCGAGAAGTTCGGTTGGCACAAACCGATGGGGTGGATTCACCGGGTGTCGGTGCCGCTGATGATAGCCGGCGTGCTGCTTTCCACCCTGCACCAAAGCTCGCTGGGCACGCTGTACCTGATCGTTCCCGAGAAGCTGTATCCTCTGTGGTACTCGCCCATCCTGCCGCTGCTGTTCTTCATTTCGGCCATCGGGGTGGGACTGGCCATGACCATCTTCGAATCGTGGCACTCCAGCCGCGAATTCGGCCGGGCGCTGGAGTTGCCGCTGCTGGCCAGCCTGGCGCGCGTCCTGGCGGTGGTCATGTCGGTGTACCTGTGGATCCGCTTCCTCGACCTGGCCCACCGGCATGCCTTCGGCCTGTTGCGGCAGAACCGCGAGGAGACCTGGCTGTTTCTGCTGGAGATCGCCCTAATGGCTGTTCCCACCGTCCTGTTGTATCAGGCCCGGATCCGCGTGCGCCCCGGCGCGCTGTATGCCTGCGCGGTGATGGTGGTGTTCGGGTTCGTGGCCAACCGGTTGAACGTGGGAATCACCGGCCTGAAGGCCGGAAGCGGAACCACTTACTTCCCCCGTTGGAGCGAGATTGCCATAACGCTGTCGATCGTCGCCGTGGGTTTTGCGGTCTTCCGCCTGGTGGCGCAGTACTTCCCCGTCTTCGAGGCCGCCTCGCACGAGGTTAGGTCCGAGAAGACGGAAGCAAAGGAGGCAGATCCCGTCTCGGTGGGATGAACCTGCCGAAGAAATTCCGCCTGGGATTGGCAGCCAAGGTAGCGGTGTGCGTCATCGCCAGCACGGCCGCGTTCTTCACTCTGTTCGGCTGGATCGACCTGAGCGCGGAGCGCCGCCAGTTCCAGGAGCAGGTGGAACAGAGCGCCAACCGCATCGCCGATGTGATCGCCCGCAGCACCCGCTACCAGATGCTGAAGAACGACACCGGCGGGCTCAAGAACATCGTCCACGAGCTGGGCACCGAGCCCGGCATGCACTGCATCCGCATCATCGACCACCAGGGCCGCATCGCCTACTCCACCGACCCGCAGGAGATGCAGCGGAGCATCGACCTGGAAGCCGCCCTGCGCGGAGGCGGGCGGGCGCGGTACTCCATCGACCAGCAGGGCCACCGCGTTCTGGGCGTCATGCGCGCCATCGATAACGGCCCCGAGTGCGCCCAGTGCCACGAGCAGAAGGGCCAGCCCGTCCTGGGAGTCATCGAGGCCGAATTGTCGCTGGCCCAGGTGGACCGCCAAACCAGCCAGTACCTGGCCAATCTTACCTGGTTCCTCGTCGGCGCCACCTTGTTCGGATGCCTGGGAGCCGTCGGGTTCATGTGGGTGGTGGTCCACCGGCCGGTGAAGGAGCTTATCGACGGCACGCACCGCGTGACGGGCGGCGACCTGAATTACCGTCTGCCGGTACGCTCCGACGACGAATTGGGAGACCTGGCGCTCTCCTTCAACCGCATGACCGCCGAAGTGGGCGGCGTGCAGGCCCACATCGAGGAGCAGGTGCGGCGCAAGACGGCCGAGCTCGAGCGCGTACACGGCACCTTGCTGCGCTCCGAGAAGATGGCCTCCATCGGCAAGCTGGCCGCCACCGTGGCGCACGAGATCAACAACCCGCTCTTCGGCATTCTGACCTACGCCCGGCTGGTGGCGCGCGAGTTGCAGAAACGCGAGGTGCCCGAGCGCGACGGCATGGTGGAGCAGCTCCGGACCATCGAGCGCGAAAGCAAGCGCTGCGGCGACCTGGTGAAGAACCTGCTCACCTTCTCCCGCCAGGCGCCCAGCCACCGCGAGCCCAACGACCTCAATACGGTGGTCGACCGCGCCGTGTCGCTGGTCAGGCATAAGCTCGAAATGCAGAACATCGAGCTGGCCGAGACCCTGGCGCCCGGTCTGCCACCGGTGGCCTGCGACGCCAACCAGATCCAGCAGGTGATCCTGACGCTCCTGGTGAACGCTTCCGAAGCCATGCCGAAAGGCGGCCGGGTGGAAGTATCCACCGAATTCGACGCCGCCGCCGGTTGCGGCGTGGTGCGCGTCAAGGACACGGGAAGCGGCATCCCCGAAGACGTTCTGCCGCGCATTTTCGATCCGTTCTTCACTACCAAGGAAGACCAGCTTCGCACCGGCCTGGGATTGGCCGTGGCGCACAGCATCGTGGAGCAGCACGCGGGTGAAATCTCGGTCGCATCCACGCCGGGCGTGGGAACCGAATTCAGGGTGACGGTGCCGGCGGAGACGGCCGTTCCGGCCGGGAGAATCGCATGAAGGGCGGCGGCGAGGGCCGCGCCGGCCAGTCCGAAACCGGGCGGCCAAGGGAGGAATCGATGGTAACGAGCGTCACGGAATCTTCCACTGCCGTAAAAGCCAAGGGACGGATTCTGATCGTCGACGACGAGCTGGTGGTGCGCGATTCGCTGGGAAAGTGGTTCAACAGCGAAGGCTACACGGCGCGGCCGGCCGCCAGCGCGCGGGAAGCGCTGGAGCTGATTCCCAGCGCCGAGTTCGATATCGCGCTGCTCGATATCAAGATGCCCGGCATGGACGGCATGGAACTGCAGGCCCGCCTCAAGGAGGCCGACCCGGACCTCACCGTGGTCATGATGACCGGTTACGCTTCCGTGGATACCGCCGTGCAGGCGCTCAAGGCGGGCGCCTACGACTACATCACCAAGCCGGTGGATCCCGACGAGCTCTCCCACCTGGTGGCCAACGCCCTCGAGCACAAGCGCGCCCGCCGCGAGGTGGTGCGCCTGCGCGAGAACCTCAAGGAAACCGGCCCCGGAAACGAAATGATCGGCCGCAGCCCCGCCATGAAGAAGGTGGCGGAACTCATCGAAATGGTGGCGCCCAGCGACGCCACCGTGCTGATCGGCGGCGAAAGCGGCACCGGAAAGGAGGTGGTGGCGCGCGCCATCCATGCCGCCAGCCCGCGCCGCTACATGCCCCTGGTCACCATCCACTGCGGCGCTCTCACCGAGACCCTGCTCGAAAGCGAACTCTTCGGCCACGAGAAGAACGCCTTCACCGGCGCCCAGTACCGCAAGAAGGGAAAATTCGAAGTCGCCGACGGCGGCACCGTGTTCCTGGACGAAATCAGCGACATCAGCCTCAAGACCCAGACCGACCTGCTGCGGGTGCTGCAGGAGAAGGAAATCGTGCGCGTGGGCGGCAACCAGCCCATCAAGGTGGACTTCCGCGCCATCGCCGCCACCAACAAGAACCTGGAAACCGTGGTCAAGCAGGGCACCTTCCGGCCCGACCTCTACTACCGGCTGCACGTCTTCTGCATCGACCTTCCCCCGCTGCGCTCGCGCCGCGAGGACATCCCCCTGCTGGTCAATCACTTCCTCAACAAGTTCTGCATGGCCACCAGCCGACCGGTGCCGCAGATCGCGCCCGAAGCCATGGAGATCCTGATGCGCCACGACTGGCCGGGCAACGTCCGCGAGCTGGAGAACGCCGTGGAACGCGCCCTGGTGGTGGGACGCGGCTCGGAAATCCGCCCCGCCGACTTCTCCTTCCAGTTTCAGGCCGACGAACCCCGCGGCGGCCAGACCCTGGACGATGTCGAGCGCGCCCACATCGAGCGCATTCTGCGCGAGACGCAGCACAACCTGTCGCGTGCCGCGCGCATTCTGGATATCGATCGCACCACCTTGTACAACAAGCTGCGGCGCTACGGACTGCGGTGAGACCCATTCACATCATCCCGCTTTCGAACGGTTCTCCAGCCGGGGCGGCGCCGGGACTGGAGGTGCTCGAACATCTCGCCAGCACCCTGGCGCGCGCCTTCCGCACCCCCTGCCGCATCCGCCCCGACATGCTCGACATCTCGCCGGCCGAGGACCCGCGGCGCCGCCAGTATTACTCGACCGCCATTCTGCAGCAGATGGAGCGCGCCGTGGACCCCGACGCCCGCGTGCTGGGCATCACCGGCTGCGACCTCTACGTGCCCGTGCTGACCTTCGTATTCGGCGAAGCGCAGCTCGACGGGAACTGCGCCGTGGTCTCCACCGCCCGCCTCAAGGAGGAGTTCTACGGCCTGCCGCCGCGCGCGGACCTCATGCGCGAGCGCCTGGTGAAGGAAGCCGCCCACGAGCTGGGCCACACCTTCGGCCTGCGCCACTGCGAGGACTGGCGGTGCGTAATGTCCTCGAGCCACGGCGTGGAGCGGCTGGACGTCAAGGGCGCGGAGTTCTGTAGGGCGTGTAGGAAGCCGCTGATGGAGAGCGGGTACTGGTAGGGGCGCGGGGCAACAACCAACCCCGTACCGCACCCCCAGCCACCCCTACCGCGCGCCTCCAGCCGAGCGGTGTGGCTAATGGCTGGTGGCGCCGCTGCCGTTGCTAACCATGAGGCTCGACACGTTCACGGGCTCGAAGTTGCCTAAAGTCAGACTTGTGAGACACTCAAGATCGTTATCGTTCCACCGGGCGTCGGGCGTGCCGATCAACCCCCCGCTGATTCCATTGTCGGCCAGGATGATTCCATAGTTCCGGAATGCGGTGATGATAATGGCCGCTTGTGGACTTGTGGAGGCACAAGAGGGAGTCGTCACCGAGGCCTTCAGCCGGTAGATTTCCCCAGCGGGTCCCGACATGGTGCAGCTTGCGGGAGGAGAAGACTGCGAGATCGGCGAGTACGTGGGAATCGAACTCCCTCCCGTAGCCGTGCAACTGCCGACGCCCGCTGTAGCCGTACCAGGCCAGACCCAGTAATTCAACATGTGGTTGAGCGTGAATCGGATGGGATGTTGAATCGTACCGTTGGGTGCACTGGGTGTGCCAGTCCCGATTACCTCGTCGGCGTTGGCGAGTAGCGGAGCCACGGGAAGTCCCGCGGCATCGGATCCTCCCTGTTCCAGAGCATTCGAAGATACGTTGGAAAAATACCCGTCTCCGGAATCGGTCCAAGGACCGCCTTCGTATATCCCCTGCCACATCTCGTAAAGCGCAGGGTTGTTCCCACCGCCCGCTTCCAGGTAGACCAGAACGTGTCTATCTCCGGTCGAGTTCGCGGTGCCCTCCACCGGAGCATACGCTGGAATCGGACCGGACGTGAAGGCGTTTGCATACTCGTTGGTTGTGACCGATACGTCCGGCTGGTTGTAAGGAACTTCAATGGCTGGTATTCCATTCGGAAAGGGCGCATCCGAGTTGTTCCCGAAAAATGGCTTGATCGTCGATGACAGATAGCCACTGTACATAGGCGCCGCGGGGGAAGTATCTACGGGCAAGCCCGTCGTGGCCGCGTCCACGCGATGGTGGAAAATCGAGTTCGATGGGAAGACGTTCGCGAGGAACGCATTGTTCCCGTTGACGGCGAAGCTGATGCTCTGAGTCGCCTTGGCGCCTGCCGAGTCCGTAACCACAAGTTCGGGGGTGTACGTGCCTTGACCGCCGATCAGCGAGCTGCCGATAACTCCCGTCGTTGCATTGAGAGACATCCCTTCAGGCAGAGTAGGGAAGCTCAAACTCGTGCTTACGGAGTAGGCGTAAGGCGGAGAGCCGCCGCTGGCGACTATTGTGCACCCGGCATATGCCGCGCCTTGCGTTCCGCCTGGGCACGATTTGGTTGTTATCGCCAATGAGCCACCCGACGCCGTTACGGTAACTTGTGCCGTGGACGTGGCCGAGCCGGAGGCATTGGTCGCAGTCAGCGTGTAAATCGTCGTCGCCGTTGGATGCACACTCGTCGAACCGCTTGCCGACGTGGACGTGAACGTTCCCGGCGCGATGGCGATTCCGGTCGCCCCGGTCGTTGCCCAACTCAGCGTGCTGCTGGCGCCCGAAGCGATGCTTGCGGGACTGGCCGTGAAGGAGCTTATGGTTGGCTTGCCCGGCGCGCTAACGATGACGGTACTCGTTCCCGTCGCGGCGAGATAATTCGAGTCGCCGCTATAGCTGGCGGTGAGCGTATCGGTTCCGACGCTCAGAGTGTTAGCTGGAATCGTATAGGTATGACTCCCGCCGGCCAGCGTCGCCGGTGTCGCGGCATAGCCTCCGCCGGAAAGGGTTACGGTGCCGGTCGGCGTCGCGCCGGAGCCGGTCACGGTAACCTGCACACTCAACGTGGAACCGGCACTGAGAGTTGTGGGAGTGGGACTCACGCTAACAGTGGGAGTTAGCAGTGAGGACGAAGCCTCCGGCGTGGCCGATGTCTCGCTGGAGGGTCCGCTGGTGCCTCCTCCGTTGACCGCGGCAACCTTGTAGTAATAAGTCGTGCCGTTGGTCACGGTCGTGTCGGTGTAAAACGCGGTAGCGACCCCGGTCGCGATCGGCGCCGCGCTCTCGCCGCCAGACGTTGTCCCCCGGTAGACGTTGTAGGACGCAGCACCGCTGCTGGCGTTCCAGGTGAGCGAGATCGAGGCCTTGCCGGGTGTGGCCGTGAGACCCGTTGGGGCGGGCGGCGCAGCCACAACCGCAGGGTAATCTTCGGCTCCCACGGTAAGAGGATCGAGACGCGGTGTCAGGGAATTCGTAGCTATGGAATACTGCCAGCGCACCGGCATCGTGGCCAGCACCCCGCTCAATGCCGTGCCAGCCTCGATAGCTGCGGAACCGGCAACTGGAACAAGCGTCGTCCCATTATAAGGCAACGTGCCGGTAGTGAGATAGTTCGCATTGCTGAGACCGTAAAGGTGCGTGTTGAGCGGGACCGTCAGCGGCCACAGACAGGTACCGTCGCAGGTGCTCGACCAACCTTCCGCCGTACCGTCTTGCCAAATGGCGCCTTCAATCGGGATGGCGATGGTGAACGTGCCCGACTGCATCAGGTTGGTCGCGGCATTGAGGATGATGGAGGCGTAGGATCCGAACTCCATCTGAGTTATCCCTGACCACGCCTTGGTGCGCGCCCAGAGTATATTGTTACGCGCATCGATCCTCTGCGTCAGGTACGGGTTGTAACCATCGCCGTTTTCTCCGGTGTCGAAAACGATCTGCGCGTTGTCAAGCGTGTTCGAGTAGAAATAGAGCGTGCCGTTGCGATCGTTCATCCCACCGGTGTTGTCTTCGGCATAGTGTATCTGGGCCTGCGCCGACGTTCCAAAAATCGTATTGCCATAAATGAAGTCCTTCTGTGCCGACTCCTGATACGCCGCAAGGCCATTCGCTCCCAACGTGTCGCCCAGGCATAAGAAGGAATCGTCGCATTCGGTGTCGCCCGGGGCGCCCAGGTAACCCTCGAAGGTGACATAAGAAGCGGCATCCTGATTCTCCACCAGATCGAAGTCCCTCGACGGTCCGGAGCCGAGGTCGTTGTAGCGGAAGATCCCCTCCACGCCGCGCCACTTAACGCCGCCCCCCTCCGCCCCGGATGTAAAGTTGTCGAGCAGGTTCCCTTGCATCAACCCATACCACGCCTGAAAGTAAGCCTCGTGTTCGCTGTAGTCTCCTACTTCTCCCGCATACTGGATGTGGTTACCCATTACCGTGACTGCCTGCGTAATCGTCGCCCACCCGTTGTTTGCGTTCTCCATGGTAAAAAGGCCAAGCCCGCAGTTGTCCAGTTCATTGCCGCTTACGTCGATGTAAGTACCTGAGTAGAGACTAACGCAGCCCACGAAACCTCCGTATTTCGTGAGCGTGGCGCTTCCCGGCGGATAGTAGCTGTAGTTCACGTTTGCATTGCGAATATGAAGGCCGGTGATGCTGACATAGGAGGGCCCGGCAGATCCCGCTTGCCAGTATCCATAATGACTTCCGTTCGTCCATACGCTGACGATCCCCGCCCCGGCGGCCGCCCCGTCGGTGTTGATATCCGACTGCCCGGTTGCATTGGAGCCATCGACGATGGGCAGGTTGCCCAGCGAGTCGGGCACGCCACACATGACGATGGGCTGCGTCGGCGTGCCGGTGCTGGCAATCTGGTAATACTCATGGAAAGTCGAAGGGTTCGATCCGGTGGTATCGGTGTTCCAGATGCGGATGATCGAACCCGGCGCCAAGCTGCCGATCGCCGGCGTCGACGAAATGGTCGCGTAGGCCTTCCCCGCGCCTACTTCGTAGTCCTTGCCTGTGAGAGCTGGGTCCACATAGCACTCGTGGGGCGCGGACCGGTTCGGCGTGGAGACGTAGGAGGGCATTGCATTCGGCGACACATACACAATCGCCGTCGCGCTCTTAGCCGGGTTGCTGTGGCTGGTGTACTGGATGGTATAGCGGCCCGTCACCGTTGCCACAAAATCGGTGTCGCGGTTGGTCGTGTCGGCCAGGACCCCGTTGCCGCCGCCGGGCTGCGAAACGATGCTCCACGTTCCAGTCTCGTCCGTGTCTCCCGACACCCATGACTGGAGGGTCATGTGCTGCCCCTGGTAGGCCTGCTGGTAGGCTGGAGCCACCACCACCGTCGTCGTCTTCGCGCAGACATTGAAAACAAAAGTTCCGGTTTTGGTCGGATCGTCAACGGACTGCGCCGTAACGGTAATCTGGACCGGTGAGGTTACGGTATACGCCCCCACCGAGCCGTTGATGGTGCAGTTTTCGTTTCCCGTCGCGGCGCCGATGTTGACCTGAACGGTAGCCAAGCCGGCGCCGACCGTGGATACCCCACTTGCAGCCGGCGTCGTAAACGAAGCGGTAGCAGCTTTCGTGCCGGTCGACTGCCAACTCCAGTTCACCGTATTCAGCGTTCCGCCCGTAATGTTGACGTTGATCTGCCTGGTTGACCCGGGCAGTACCTGAAAGTTGTAGGCGGGCACGTTCGCGGTTACCGCCACCCGCGCTACAGTGGCAGACGGCGTGGCCGATGTCTCGCTGGAGAGTCCGCTGGTGCCTCCTCCGTTGACTGCGGCGACCTTGTAGTAATAAGTCGTGCCGTTGGTCACGGTGGTATCCGTGTAGGCCGCCGTGGCGATGCCGGTGGCGATGGGCGTCGTGCTCTCGCCGCCCGAGCTTGTTCCTCGGTAGACGTTGTAGGAGGCCGCGCCGGTTACGGCAGTCCAGGTCAGCGAAACCGAGGCGTTCCCGGCCGTCGCCGTCAGGCCGGCGGGCGCTATCGGAATCGTGCCGTTGACCGTGAAGCTCTGCGAGACCGGCGTAGCCGGCGCGTACGTGCCGTTGCCCGCCTGCGTGGCCTGGATCGTGCACGTGCCCGCGGCGACGAACGAGGCGGTCGTGCCGCTGACCGTGCAGACGCCGGTCGTGGTCGAGGCGAAGGAAACGGCCAGGCCGGAACTGGCCGTGGCGGAGAGTGTCCGCGTCGTTCCCACCGTCTGTGTCCCCGGGTTGTTGAAGGTGATCGTCTGTGGGGTCGGAGCGGCCGGGTTGACCGTGAGAGTGGCGGCAGTGCTGGTGACGCTGCCAGCCGTATCCGTGACGGTGACCGTGAACGACGATCCGCTCTCGGAAGTGGTCGTGGCCGGCGTGGTGTAGCTGCTCGAAACCGCTCCGGCGATCGCCGCCCCGTTCTGCTGCCACTGATAACTCAATGGCGCGGTTCCGCTCGCGGCCACGGTGAACGTGGCCGTCTGTCCGGCCGTCACCGTCTGGCTCTGGGGCTGCGTCGTGATCGTCGGCGCCCCCGTTGCCGCGTTCGGTACCACCCCGGTGAACAGCAGCGAGCAGGCGGCAGGCATGTTGGAGAGCGTTGCCGAGCCGCACGCGGCTGGCGGCTGTTCGATCCCGTGCAGTTGCAGGAAACGCACGTACGCCGGCAGTTGGTAACCGGGGTAGGTAACCATCGTCCCCGAAGTGCCAAACGTGCCCAGGGTCGGGGAGAGCGGGTAGTACTGGAACGCGTGCGTGTAATAAGGATTGCTCGCATTGCTACCGTCCGCCCAAGGCCAGTTGTAGCTGCCGAAGAAGGCCGGCTTGGAGCAGGTGTAGAGCGAAGCCGGCAGGGTTTGTGCCACTCCGTTCCAGTGGGTGCCGTTCGTGGCATAGTCGTAGTTGCCATCGCGCAAGATGGTATTCACGACCCCTTGGTCCACGGCGGAGTTGCCGTTCCAATCGCCGAAGCCGACCATCCACATCGGAACGGGATCCGAGATCCAGTCGGGAGCGGAGTTGGCGTAGGTGAATCCCTTAGTCTCGGGAGCCACAGGCATGCCGATGGAGCCGAGCACATTGCCAATCTCGTTGAAGTACACGTCTCCGTACGTCAGCATCGCGGCTTCCCGATTCCCGACATCGGTATAGGCGATGCAATTGTAGTCGCCTGGTCCGCCTGAAGTGCACCCGGTAGTCTGGGTAGTGCCGTTGAAGGTGTAGGTGTTGAGTGGCGGCCAGGCCGAACGATGATTGGTCGCTACGTTGCGCAGCCAGGTGATGAAGACAGAGTCGCCCCACGTGTCGTCCGTGCCCAGGGCGAAGCTGAGGTTCCCTTCGAATAACTCGAAGTGCGGCGTGGTCATGTGAGCCGCATTGATCCCCGACTCCACCCAATCCGGCTGGTAGGCGATCCAGCCGTCGTCCATGTAGTTGTAGGCCAGCACGTTCCCGCCGCCCGAAGCGCGCATGACGTCGACTTTGTTGAAGTTCCACGAGATACTGTTCTCGACCAGGTTGTCGGCCGATCCGAACGAGAACTCGAGTCCGTATCCAGCGCCGCCGGGAGTCGGATTGATGGTGCTGTGCATGTAGGAATCGCGCACGATGCAGCGGAACGATTGATCGATCCCGATACTGTCATTCTGGGATTGGTCCGACTCGACGTTCTTCACCCAGGAGTACTTGGCAAGGTTCAGAACGATGTTGTTGTACTGGGCCGAGCCGCCGGGCGCCGGGACACCCGAAACGTAGAGGTTCTCTATGCCGGAGTTCGCGAGAGTTTCCGTGTCGAATCCAGTCATTTGCGCCGTATGCGCCACGTCGAAAGTCATATGGAACGGCGTCGAGAAGTTTACGGTATTGCCGGCGATGGATTGAATCTCCATGATCTGGCTGACCGGGCGATTGGTGCGGTTGAACCATCCGCGGGAAGCATCCCCCTTCGGGGATCTTGCCGGGTTGTATTCCGCATACGGGTAGACCAGCCCGGTTCCGCCGGCGGGAGCGTTCACGATCCACGAGCCCGTGTCGTCCGCGGGATCCACCAGCATGTCGATGAGCACGAGGTCGCCCACATTAAAGCCCGTCGTACTGCTGACGGTCACCGAGTTAGTGCCCTGAATCGCATCAGCTGTTAGATTGGCGGAGGTCGTTTGCGGATGCGGGAACAGGTTCAGGCCGATGTTGACCACGGGGCCATAAAGCGATGAGGCCGCCATCAGCCTGGTCTGCGTGGCGGCGCCGGCTCCCGGCCCTCCGCTGCCGCGGAGCACCACGTTGCTCTTGGGCCACTGGACGGCGGTCTTAATGGAGTACGTCCCGGGGTTCAACATGACGACCTCGTTGTCCGGACAACTGCCGATCGCGGCGGTGATGGCCGCCCCGTCGTCGCCGCCGTTGCCGAGCGGCGAAAGCGTGGAGCAGATTGCCGTCCGCTGAGGCACGCCGCCGGAAATCCCCGGCGCCCATGTAGTCGTTCGGGACAGGGTGCGGGAGCCGGTCTGGGTGCTGTAGGTAGGACCGGCCGGAAGGACGTACGAGCCCATGCCGCAAGCCGAAGCGGGTGTCACAGTCAGGGTAGCGGCGCTGCTGGTCAGGCTGCCCGCGCTGTTGGTCACGGTAACGGTGAATGTCGAGCCGCTGTCCGCCGCGGTCGTAGCTGGCGTGACGTAAACGGCAGCGGTCGCACCTGCGATCGCCGTCCCGTTCTTCTTCCACTGATAGCTCAGCGGCGCGGTGCCGCTGGCCACCACGCTGAACGTGGCCACCTGGCCCACCGTCACCATCTGGCTCACGGGCTGCGTGGTGATCGTAGGCGCGATCACAACGGCCTTCACTGTTAGGATGGCCGCATTGCTGGTTACGCTGCCAGCGGTATTGGTCACCGTCACCGTGAACGACGCGCCGTTGTCGGTCTGCACCGTCGCCGGGGTGGTATAG
>Ga0326728_10004644_pt1 | contig 40173 bp, 38 predicted proteins | sample MB3enrmetagenome_FD_207602 | JGI IMG/M metagenome (GOLD analysis project Ga0326728, IMG submission 207602) | Lab enriched peat soil microbial communities from McLean, Ithaca, NY, United States - MB31MN | ecosystem: Environmental > Terrestrial > Soil > Wetlands > Peat | place: USA: New York... | reverse complement strand
CCCTGTGATTGCCGCCTACTCAGGGTTCTTCAATTTCTGGCCTTTCAGTGAGCCGAAGCCCGGCGCACCGAAGGCCTGATAGAAGCGTTTTTCGCCCTAACCCCCCGATCAATCGGGGGGTTAGGGCTTTTATCTAAGGTCGCGGCTGGACAAAGGGGGGCTTCCTGCAAAAATCGGGGGCCCTGAAGGGTAAGGCAAAGCGCCTCATATCGATTGCGAGTCTCAATAAAGTGAGAGAAAGCATAGAGCGACAAAATTGAGGATTGACTATATGTTCTCGGCACGTTATGCTAGAGAATGCCCCTCCACGTCAATCCGCAACATATAATTTCCTTCTATTTCGTGGGACTCGATAAAAGCTTCAGCACAGCGTCTGAAAAACTTTGTATAACCGAGCCGGCCGTACACCAGCAGATAAAAGCGCTTGAGCTCCAGTTTGGCGTGAAGTTGGTTTATGTCAAAAAGAAGCGTGCGTGCCTGACCAAGACAGGCGAGAAATTGTTCGCATACGCCGAGGAATTCTTTAACGAGGCCACGATTATTGAGAATTTCCTGAAGAGTTGCACCCTCAACAGCTTGCAGGTAGCTATTGCGGCGTCGTTATCGTCGTACCTGACGCCAATAATCGACAAATTCAAGGAATCACACCCTCACGTGCACGTTACCATACACGAGGGGCCTTCAATTATTCTTGGCGAGGAGCTGATTGAGTTTAAGCACGACATATGTCTTATCGGCGGCTTCGATAAGTTTGAAAGGCAGAGAGTCCTCCGGATCCCTGAAGTGGAGCAGATGGTTTTCGTAGCCAGTCCTCAACATCCTTTGACAAAGACCACCGGGATAACATGGGAGGACGTAGCCCATTGGCCGCTTATAATGCAGCGGGAAGGCTCGAAGTCAAGAGAAGTTCTGAATGAAAATTTCAGCAAAAGGGGCTTGAAACCTTCAATCGGGACCGAGGTGGGCAACCCGGAATGTATCAAGGGCTTGGCCAGGGAGATGAAGGGGGTCGCTTTAATGATCCTGGGGAACGTTCGGGACGATTTGGCGCTGGGCCGTCTCAAGATCGTCCCGCTTGTTGACGGCCCTATCATGCTGGACCTGGACGTCCTGATGAACAAAGAGCTCTCTACGTCGCCCGTCGCCGAGGCATTCTTGAAGGTGGTACGGGAATACTTCCATTACGATGATGCAGTTGATCAGGAGCACCCGGGCCTGCCTAAGAATTAGCTAAGATACTTCTAACATACTGACATTATTAGTAGATCCGTTCAGTATGCGCTCGACTACTTTCAAAGTTGTAAGAAAGTATGCGTTGAAGTGCCGCAGGACCGGCGCTAAAAATGTATATGAGAAGGAACACAGCCTTAGGACCGGCCTTTGTTCTCCCTACAAGAGATTAAGAGAAGATGTTAAACGTTTTTAACTGAGGAAATCGTCCTGACGATAAGGTGGCTGGGCAAAGGCTGCCCGGAGGGAGTGCTATGCTCAAGGTTGTCTATATCTATGAGGTTCCTGAAGAGAAACAGAAGGAATACCAAAAGGTGACGGTTGAAAAGATCAAACCCTTTTGGGAATCGCACGGGTGTGAAGCCTATACGGTCTGGGTATCTATGGAAGAATCGACAAGATTTATGAAGGAGATGATCTTCAAGGATGAGAGCACTATGCAGAGCACCATGAAGTTAGCGGAAGCGGAACCCATTAAGAAACTCTTTTTGGGATTTGCGCATAATATAGCTCGTATAACTTACAGACAGGTGGTGTGAATTCCTGCGCATGACGACGGCAATAAATCACCCCCTCCCGGGCAAGGAAGCCGCGGGATATAACTACGTAAGTGTGAGAGAACCTCTGTGACAGCCTATCGGATCATATATTGGCAGCTCGGCAATACGGGGCATTGGGTATTCTACATGCTTGCGGCCCTCTCGGTAGCGTTTTTCCTGGCAGGCATGGCCACCTGTGTCCTCGTATGGAAGAAGAAGGCAGCATCTGTGGAGCTTTCGTTTTCATGGGATGCCCTCAAGAGAGCAATGCTGGATGCCTTCCTTGGACTACGCCTGTTTCATGGCGACATAGCAGCAGGCACGATGCATTTGTTAATATTTTGGGGGTTCTTGATACTTTTCATCGGCACCGTCTTGATGGCTGCCCACGAGTATATGGTTTCATACCTGACGGGCACCATTTACCTGGTTTATTCCCTGGTCATGGAGGTGGCAGGCCTTATGCTCCTGACGGGTATCCTGTGGGCACTCACTCGCAGATATATTCAGCGCGTCCCACGGCTTGAAAGACGTTTAGAGGATGCCCTGGTGCCCGCATGGCTTCTGCTGGTGGTTATTACCGGTTACATTGTAGAGGGCCTTCAGTTGGCCTACCTGCGACCTCCATGGTATCGCTGGTCGTTTGCGGGCTGGTGGATAGGGTCTCTCTTTTCAGCCGCAGAGGGTAAAGACCTTTACCTGTATCTGTGGTGGGTGCATGGGCTTCTGAGCCTGAGCTTTATTGCAGCGATTCCCTTCACCAAGCTTTTTCATATACTGGGGGCGCCCGCGGGGATTTATTTCCAGGAACACGAGAGACCGGTCGACATAATGGAAGGGGCGGGAGAATTCGGTCTAGGCGAGCTGATCTTCTTTGACGCCTGCATGCGTTGCGGGCGATGCGTCGAGGCCTGCCCGTCTGCAGGGGCCGGTGAGCCATTTGCACCTCGGGACTTTGTCCAGGCGATGCGGCGTTCCATATGGCAGCAGTATTCCACATTTGGTGATATCCGGTTTCTTGGCAAGGGTGAAGTGAGCGAAGTAGATGACAAATTCTGGTACTGCACGACGTGCCGCGCGTGTCTGGAGGTGTGCCCCGTTTACGGCGCCGCCTTCGAGGCCGTGGTAAAAAAGAGGGTTTTAGCCGTGGAGGAAGGGGATGTTCCAAAGCTCATCAATCAGACCCTTGAAAAGCTATCCAAATACGATAATCCCTGGGAGTCGTCCAGAAATAAGCGGGGTGCATGGGCGGAAGGGACGGACCTGGTCGATCTGACAAAAACGGATGCAAAGACGGATATTTGTTACTTTGTGGGGTGTACCACCTCCCTTGAGCCCACGGCCCAGGGAGAGGCCCAGGCGTTCGCAAAGATACTTCAGTCCGCGGGGGTCAATTTCGGTATCCTTGGCAAGAAGGAGCCCTGCTGCGGCGACGTAGCCAGGCGGATGGGCGAATTGGGCCTCTTTGCGGAGCAGAGGGAGAATAGCCTGAATGTTTTTGACGAATACGGCATTAGCGATTTGGTGACCTTTTCGCCCCATTGTTTTAATGCCTTTAAGAATGAGTACCCTCAAGCGCCTTTCCGTGTGCGTCATTACACCATTGTTTTGCGGGAACTGATAGCCGGTGGAAAGCTCCGGTTCAAGGAGAACGGTAGGGCGACCGTCACCTACCATGACCCCTGCTACCTGGGCCGGTACAACCGGATATTTGATGAGCCGAGACAGATTATTCGCTCGATCCCCGGGCTTAAGCTGGTGGAGATGAGCCATCACGGGGCAGACAGCCTCTGCTGCGGCGGAGGCGGTGGAAGGATGTGGCAGAAGTTAGAGGGTGTGGGCAAGATGAGCGAAGTCCGGATCAGGGAAGCAGAGGCAACAGGGGCGCAGATAGTAGTCACTGCATGTCCTTTGTGCCGCATTATGCTGGAGGATGCCCGCAAGGCCGCAGGGCTGAATGAGAAACTTCGGATCATGGACCTGAATGAACTGGTTTTACAGGCGCTGAAAGAGACAGATTAGTCTCCATTTATATACAGAAGGAGGTTCAGGATGAATGATGTGTTGATATTGGGAGATGTGAAAGAGGGGGCTTTGGACATAAGAACCCTTGAATTGTTGGGAGTTGGAAAGAAGTTGGCCGGCTCGCTCAATGTGGAGCTTTCCGTTGTGCTGGTGGGGGACGCGGTTTCAGAGGCAGCCAAGCAGGCCGTCTCATATGGTGCTGCCCGGGCTTATAAAGTGGAGCATCCCTTATTAAAAGGATTCAAGGCTGATTTGTGGGTTGCATCCCTGGAACAGGCGTGCAGCAAGATCAAGCCGAAAGTCTTCCTCATGGGCCACTCGCTCACGGGTATGGAGTTAGGCCCGAGATTGGCCTGTCGCCTGGACACCCGGCTTACGACCGATTGCACCGATCTTTCAATCGATCCTAAAGACGGGCTTTTGCTGCGTACGAAGCCTGTTTCGGGCGGCAATGCCGTTTCAGTTTTCAAGTGCCGGGGCGAGCCGCAACTGGCGACTGTGAGGGGGAAGGTATTCGAGCCTGTCGCGGCAGTTGACGGGAAAGGCGAGATTATGGATATAGCGCCTGCAATAGATGAATCCATGATAAAGGTGGAATCCTTGGGGATCGTCAGGGAGGAGACCGTTGCACTGGATAAAGCGGACGTTGTAGTCGCCGGTGGAGCAGGATTAGAGGAGAAAGAGGGATTTGATATGCTTCAAGAGCTGTCAAATGCCCTGAGCAAATCCTTTGGGAACGTTATGGTCGGAGCTACCCGGGTTGCCGTAGATAAAGGCTGGATAACGTCCGACCATCAGGTAGGCCTTACAGGCACCATGGTTTCCCCGGACATCTTTGTTTCAGTGGGGATATCGGGAGCTATTCAGCATATAGTGGGTATGATTCACTCCAAAAAGATAATCACCATCAATACTGATCGGGGCTGTACCATGTTTAAGGTGTCCGATTACGGAATTGTTGAGGATTACAAAAAGGTCGTACCTGCTCTTATACAAAAATTGGAGGAATTATCATGAAGGAATTGGAAATAATAGTCTGCGCCAAACAGATACCGGACCCTGAAGCGCCCTTGTCGGATGTCAGAGTAGACTCTGAAAAAATGGAGGTCATCGTTGATGCGCCGCAGGTCATCAGCCCTTTCGACGAAAATGCTTTAGAGGCTGCCCTTCGGATAAAGGAAGAGATGGGCGCGAAGATCACGGTGTTGAGCATGGGCAAAAAGGTCTCTGACACGGTAATGAGAAAGAACCTGGCAGCCGGCGCCGATAAGCTAATCCTTCTTCAGGATGATGCATTCGAGAATCTTGACAGCCATTCCACAGCCGGTGTTCTGGCGGACGCCATAAGGAAGATAGGGGAATATGATCTGATCTTGACCGGGAGGCAGGCCGGTGACTGGGATTTCGGTCAGGTCGGCCTGATTCTGGGCGAGCTATTAGGGCTTCCATGCGTCAGCCTTGCCCGTGAGATCAAGGTGAAAGACGGGAACGTGCTGGTCAAGAAGAACATTTTGGGAGGATATGAAGAGGTAAAGGCTAAAATGCCTGCACTGGTAACGGTGAGCAATGAGGTCGGCGAGCTGAGGTACATCTCGAAGACCAAGATGCTGACGATGCTGAGAGGAGGAGCTTCCATTCCTACGTGGAAAAGCGGCGATTTTGTATCTGCCGGTGCAAAGTTGCAGAAAATGAACATCGTTGAGCTTTCATCGCCGCCGGACATGAGAAGGGATTGCGAGATGCTGGAAGGCAGCACGCCCGCTGAAAAGGCCGGAAAATTGGCAGCGATCTTTAAGTCTCTTCGCTGACATTTTTGAAAAGCGTCAAGTTTTATAAAAAAAAGGGGAGGTAGATGAGATGAGTGACAAAGTTTATGATGCAGTGGTTATTGGAGGAGGGCACCACGGGACGATTATAGCCCCTTATCTGGCCAAGGCGGGCTTGAAAGTGGCGGTCTTTGAGCTTTTGGATCATCTTGGCGGAAGCGCTGTAACTGAACTTGGTCCGGCGCCTGGGTTCAAAATGAATTTTTGCGCTCAATTTACGCGACTCTATGGTCATCCTGTTTATAAAGAATTTAATCTTCGTGGTGAGGGATTGGAGTACGTTTTCCCCGACACGAATGAGGCCATCATATTTGACGATGAAACCGCGTATGTGAGCTACGCAGCTTTTCCCGTGGTGAATAAAGAAACAGGAGCAACGCAGTACAGCGAACAAAACGTAAAGAGGACGTATGACAGTATCGCTCAGTTTTCTAAAGCCGACGCAGAGAGATATCTTGAGCTGACACAGATATACAGAGACATATGGAAGCCGGCATTTGCCAGGTATAGATATTCACCGCCTCCGCCCTACGGGACGCCTGATGCTTTGGAAGAGCTTATGCTCAATCCTAGAAGCGGGCTGGACCCAACCATGCAATTCATGACATGCAAGCAGATTGCCCATTATTTCTTCGAAAGCGATGAGATGCGGATTCTAACCCTGCGAGGGTTTATGACCTCCTTCGGCATCTTTCCTGACGCTGTGCCCGGTCTTGGGGCGATTATTCCTACTATTCATCTGACTCTGGGGTGGGAGACTGCGGCTGTTGCTAAAGGCGCATCGGGGGCACTCACGGATGCCCTCGTTTCAGCAGGCAAGAAACTGGGCGTTGAATACTTCGTCAATGCCGACGTGAATAAGGTAATTGTTGAAAACGGTAGGGCGAAAGGGATACAGCTGGCCGACGGCAGCCAGGTTATGGCGAAGCAAATGGTAGTAGCCGATGTCGGAACGTATCAATTGTTCAACCGCATGCTTGGAGAGGAGTATCAAACCCAAGAAATGAAGCGAAGACTTGCTAGTCTTTCGTTTGACATGGGTAATGTCTGGTGGGGCTCTATAGCTGTACATGAGCTACCCGATTATAAAGTGGCGAAGCAGTACGGTCCGGATATCAATGCCACGCCCCGCACCTATTGGGCGCCTAAAGACCTCGAGTACTTTGAAAAGAGATATACGCACGAACTTTACCTTCTGGGGATATCCTCCAAGTTTTTCAATCTGTCAGCCCCTGACACTCTCTGGGATCCCAGCCGAGCGCCGGAAGGAAAACACTTAGTCACATTTGAAGAATACACCTGCCCTGTGTCCTGGTTCTCAAGGAAGGAGTGGCGCCAGATGGCAGAGCAATATTTTGACTCTCTCATGGAACAATGGAAAACATATGCCCCAAATATGACAAGGAACAATATTATAGGGTATCGCGTTATCACCCCAGTGGATTTACAGGATACCCATCCGGATATGAGAGACGGGAACTGGGGCGAGGGCAACATGTGCGCCGTTCAGGCCGGACGATTTAGAGGACTGCCCGGCGGTTACCGGACACACATCAAAGACCTTTATATGTGTTCTTCAGCTGTTTTCGGCGGCGGCGGCATCGCAAGGGGCTCGAGCTATAATTGCTACAAGCTGATAGCGGAAGACCATAAGCTGCGGAAGCCGGAATTTTGATTTGCGGGGAGCCTTTGAAATAAGGAGTAAGCGCAACTGATTGATTATGCTCAAACGGGATAAGCTTGCGAAAAACGAGACCAGGGGGGATGAAGAATCATCCTGATGTTTAGCCTTAAGATTTCGCAAGCTGAAACCGTTTGAGTATAATCAAATCCTGACAGGAGGAATGCGATGGCCTTAAAAAAGACCGTTTTCAATTTAGAGGGGAAAGTGGCTTTGGTTACCGGCGCAGGGCAGGGGTTTGGAAGGGCTTTTTCTTTAGCGCTGGCTGAAGCGGGCGCCGATGTGGTCTGTGCGGAAAAGGTCAAAGCAAGCCTGGATGAGACAGCAGAACTTGTCAGAAAGCTCGGACGGAGGGTCTTGCCTCTCGTGGTTGACGTGTCCAGCAGCGATGACGTGGAGCGCATGAAAAATGATATCTTTTCGGAATTCAAAAGACTCGACATAGGAGTCAACAATGCCGGCATTATCCACAAGCCCTATCGACTCCATGAGACACCCATTGAAGAGTGGAACCGTCTCATTGCCATAGACTTGACCGGCGTCTTCCTCTGTATGCAAAAAGAGATAGAATTAATGATACGTCAGAAAAGCGGCGTCATCATCAATATCTCCTCTATATTGGGTTTAGTCGGTCTTAAGCCGGAGCTTATGCCCAGGGTCAGTTATATAGCGGCCAAGCACGCTATGGCCGGGCTCACTAAGCAAGCTGCCGTGGAGTACGCAACCGAGGGTATAAGGGTAAACGCTATTGCTCCCGGGTATTTTGAGGGAACCGAAATCGCCAAAGAACGCCTTGCGGGCCAGGATGCAGAGGTTGCTAACGAGCGGACGAAAAAGATCATTGAGAACACGCCCATGAAACGCCGCGGCCAGGTACAGGAATGTATAGACCTGTTGCTTTACTTGTCCTCGGATGGCTCTTCCTATGTCACCGGTCAGACCATCGCAGTCGACGGGGGATGGACTGCACAGTGAGTGGAATGCCGGAGTATCGATCAACGTTATTGAAAAAGGTCTCGATCATTCAAAGGTGAGCACGACCGAAACTTATCTCGACGAATTGGGTTCGTCAGGCTCCGCCGGCCGCTACCATTCCGGCAACGTCCGTATGGTCGGCGTTCCCCACTTGTAGCTGAAGTACCCCGTCCCCTCGCTCCGCCACTGGACTATGTCGCTCTCGTAATGCCTCACGTCGTATTCCAGTAGCGCCTGGAGGTAAACGAGGTCGATGGGGCTTGCGGCCGTCATGCGGCGGACGATACCGGCGTTTCTTAACGGATAGTACGACGCGCCGATGGCGAGGAAGGCGTTAATGGCGTCCATCGCCTCTGCGTGCCTGCCCTGCCTGAACCGGATGAGGGCCTTGTAGGCCAGGATGCGCGGGTAGACGTCAGAATTGCCCTTGAACTTTGAGGCCGCGTCTATGAAGCCGGCGGCGTGCTGGAGGTCGTTCGCGTTGTACGCAGCGGTTGCGGCGAAGACGTAGACGGCCGCGCTCGGCTCGAGCTGCGCAGCCCTCGAAAAAAGCTCCTCGGCGACCACGAAATCGCCGTCGTCGAGCGCCCGCTTGCCTGCGTGCATATCGTTTCTCGCGTGCATGTTCGCCTGCGAGCAGCCAAGGGCAATCACACAAAGCGCGGCAAGTATCGCAGCAAAACGGATCTTTCTTCCCATCGTCCGCACCTCCCCGGCGCCGTACGTAACACGCCGCTCTTTGTCCTATGACATTATCTCATATCTTGCCGTCCAGCGCCCTATTTTATACTCCAATACCGAAGGGGGATGGAGGCAAACCCGGCTATCGCAGGGCTTGCCGTCGCGCGGGGAGCGGAAAGCCAATCCGGCCCGCCCCGTGCGCCGCAAGCCGCCTTTCTTAAGCGCTTGTCAGCCGGTGCCTTTTAGCCCTCGGCCACTTCGCCTTTCGGATAGCTCTTCATATGGGCCTTCATCGCCTTGCCAAGCCAGGCGATGGTAGTGCCGAGGTCCTTCATGTTCCGGAAGCCCTCTTCATCGTGGACGACTTCGCCCTTCTCCAGGCCGAAGCCCATGTTCCAGTACGTCGATCCGGGGATAATGGCGCCGGACATGAGGAACATGTGGTTCATGGTGTCGAAGGCGTGGGTGGCCCCGCCCCGCCGCACCGCGACGACCGATGCCCCGATCTTTCCCCTGAGCAGCCCTCCGTTGGCAACGCTCACCAGGCCGGCGCGGTCGAGGAGGGCCTTCATCTCTGCGGTCACGTCAGTGAAGTAGGTGGGGCTGCCGAGGATGATGGCGTCGGCGGCGAGCATCTTCTCGAAGCACTCGTTGAAGACGTCCGTCTTTACGCTGCACCTGGCATCCTTCGCACCGAAGCAGCGGTAACATGCGACGCATCCCCTGATCTTCTTTCCGCCGACCTGGATAAGCTCCGTCTCCCAGCCGGCCTTAGACAGCGGCTCGAGGACCTTCCCGAGCAGCATCTCCGTGTTGCCCCTCCTGCGGGGACTCCCGTTTATGGCTACAGCCTTCATGCTCCCTCCTGGATAATCAGATAGGTCTAGCGTGAAAACTATACCACTTTTTCGGCGATGACGCTCAGAGCGTAGCGAAGGTCGCATATATCATGGCACTTGCGCGACAGGCGAAATGTTGTCGGACTCCTCGACAGCCGGGCCGCCGCAATCGTATAAAGCGCATCCATAAGGCGGCGGCAAGAGCGGGCTGTGCTATTACACAGGGTGGGATATTAAGCGTCATTATCAGTCTTTAGCATTTTTGTCTGTCTGAGCAGGGAGGCTCCGCGAGCTTGCTCGCGGAGGGGGCGCTGAGCCCCATAAGTTGCCTGTGAGAAAGCGAGGGGATAGTGCGGGCTGGCCTATATTTGAACGGGCCGTAATAGACCTTGAGGCCTAATATTATATAATGCGCTTGATCCGCCGGGCGGATGATATTAAACTGGGGAGCGGGCGCGCCCGGATAGGGTAGGGCGCAGGGGCGCGGGATGAGAGGACGCACGGGATGAAGATCCACGAGTACCAGGCAAAGGACCTTTTCGGGAGGTATGGCATACCCGTCCCGAAAGGGGTTGTAGCGAGGACCGTAGCCGAGGCCCTCTCTGCGGCAGAGGCGCTGGGCGGGCGGCCCGTCATCGTGAAGGCGCAGACCTATGCGGGCGGCCGGGGCAAGGCAGGCGGCATCCGGGTGGCTCATACCATGGAAGAAGTGGTGGCCGCGGCCTCCGCCCTCATCAACAGCAATCTCGTGACCGCCCAGACGGGGCCGGAAGGGCAGCCCGTCGATTGCCTCCTTGTCGAAGAGGCCGTCCGGGCGGCCGGAGAGCTGTACGTCGGCATCACAATCGACAGGTCAAAGAAGCGCCCCGCCCTCATCGTAAGCGGAAGCGGCGGTGTCGAGATCGAGCGGCTGGCGGCGGAGTCTCCGGAGAAGGTCATAGTCGAGCATATCGACCCCGCTTTCGGGCTGCGCCTTTTCCAGGCGTCGGCCGTGTTTTTCGGCCTTGATCTCCCGGGCGGCCTCGTCGGCAGCCTCGCCTCTCTCGCACTGGCGCTCTACAGGCTGTTTACTGCGTGCGACTGCTCCATCGTGGAGATCAACCCCCTCGCCGTAACGGAAGACGGGGCAATAAAGGCCCTGGATGCCAAGGTCGCCATCGACGACAACGCCCTTTTCCGCCAGCCGGAGCTTACGGCATTGGGCAGCGCAAGGCCTGAGAACAGCCTGGAGGCGCAGGGCCGCAAGGCGGGCCTCAACTACATAAAGCTGAAAGGGAACGTGGGGTGCATGGTCAACGGCGCAGGTCTCGCTATGGCGACGATGGACCTCATCAAGCTCGCAGGGGCCGAGCCGGCCAACTTCCTCGACGTGGGCGGCGGAGCAACGTCTGCGATGGTCAAGGAAGGCCTGCGGATACTCCTTTCCGACCCGGACGTCAAGCTCCTGTTCGTCAATATCTTCGGGGGCATCCTGCGCTGCGACACCCTTGCGGAGGGCCTCGCGGCAGGGGCAAAGGAGCTTGCGATCGATCTCCCCGTCATCGTCAGGCTGGAAGGGACGAACAAGGAGCAGGGCCAAAAAATACTCGCCGCTTCCGGCATCGGCTTCATCCCTGCGGCCGGCCTCAAGGAGGCCGTCGAGTGCATACAGGCGGAGATGGTAAAGGGGCGTCTGACGTGAGCATCCTCGTAGACGAAGAGACCCGCGTAGTCGTCCAGGGCATAACCGGCGCTGAAGGCGCCTTCCATACGAGGCAGATGCGAGAATACGGCACAAAGGTGGTAGCAGGCGTGACGCCCGGCAAAGGCGGCACTGTCCACGAGGGTGTGCCTGTCTTCAACACGGTCCGGGAGGCCGTGCGGGAGACGGGGGCAGACGCCTCCGCCGTATTCGTGCGCGCCGCTTTTGCGGCCGACGCAGTCATGGAGGCGGCCGACGCAGGCGTCGGGCTCGTCGTCTGCCTTGCCGAAGGCATCCCCGTGCTCGACATGGCGACGGCAGTGCGGTATCTCGATGAGAAAGGGGTCCGCCTCATCGGGCCGAACACGCCGGGCGTCATCTCACCCGGCCGGTGCAAGATAGGCGTCATGGCGGGCTACATCCACAGGAAAGGCCCCGTAGGCGTCGTTTCCCGGAGCGGCACGCTGACTTATGAAGCGGTCCATCAACTGACGCCCCTGGGCATCGGGCAGTCTACGTGCGTAGGCATAGGGGGCGACCCGATAGTGGGCCTTTCGTTTGTCGATGTCCTCGGGCTGTTCGAGCAGGACGACCAGACGAAGGCCGTCGTCCTCATAGGCGAGATAGGCGGAAGCCAGGAAGAGGAGGCGGCCGAGTTCTTCCGGTCGCACATGACGAAGCCCGTCGTCGCCCTCGTTGCCGGTATTACGGCCCCTGCCGACAGGCGCATGGGCCACGCCGGTGCGATAATATCGGGCGGGCAGGGGGGTGCCCAGGCCAAGATAAGGGCCCTCCGGGACGCGGGCGTCACCGTCGCTAGAAGCCTTGCGGAGCTTGGCGATACGGTAGCGCAGCTCCGCATATTCGGCTCCCAATATTGAGTTGACTTTGATGGCCGATAAGGTTATGTTTTAGCAGCGGGGTGGAGCAGTCAGGTAGCTCGTCGGGCTCATAACCCGAAGGTCGCTAGTTCAAATCTAGCCCCCGCAAATTATGCATTTAAGGGCCGGGAGACATGCTCCCGGCCCCTTTTTTTGTTTTCCCCACCTAAAGGCCCTGATTTTCCCTCGCTTGCAAAAAGGATCGCCCGAAGACACACCCCTCGGGACACTTATTCCGGTTGTGCTATAGTTGCGAAAAGTGTCTTTCTTTTTAAAAGAGCGCTTCGGAGATTTCCCTTGACCCTCCACATATCCAGATGGTAATGATTCTTAAGCCGTCGACCGGGGAGGTGTCATAATGAAGAACATCGTTATGATATCGGCAGCCGCGATTCCGCTGTTCAGCCTGTCGAATATGGACCCGGACTCGGTTGAACTGAGCAAAGGCGCCTTCGGCAACGAGGAAATAACGGTGCTTCATGCCCGTGATTTCGCTAAAGTCGTTAGAAATACAACGCGCAATGTTTCAGACGATTTATGCAAAATCACACGGGTATGCAATGGGACCGAATATTCCGATCGCGCCTTGGTATGGTCCAACTCGCCTCAAGGCGGCCCGAAAATGAAGAAATTCCTGATGAGGGCGATAGAGCTCTGCACACCCTGAGCGTTGGCGCAGAAAGCATGGAAGATATAAAATAGAGTGAAAGGCCATTTTCGTCCAAGAAAGGAGAAGGGACATGGAGAAGAGACCGGGCAAGAGGGCTATCGACCTGTACGACAAGTATGTTAATGGGCTGCTCGACCGCCGGGCATTCCTCAAAAGGCTGTCCGTCCTGGCGGGAGGGGCCGCGGCTGCGAGCGCACTTCTCGTCTCATTGCAAAGGAGGCGCGCCATGGCAGACATCGTTCCCAAGGACGACCCCCGCCTTTATACGGAAGAGATCAAATACCGGGGCGCGACGGGTGAGATCAGCGCCAAGCTGGCGAGGCCGAAGGGGGACGCAAAGCTGCCCGGGGTCCTCGTGATAAGCGAGAACAGGGGCCTTAACGCGCATATCGCCGATGTGGGGAGGCGTTTGGCCCTGGAGGGCTTCATAACCCTCGCCCCTGACCCTCTCTCGCCTTTCGGGGGCACCCCTGCGGACGAGAGCAAGGCTATAGCACTTATCGGCAAGCTCGACCAGCAATCGACGATAAAGAACCTCATTGCCGCGGTCGAATACCTGAAGACCAACCCCATGTCCACTGGCAAGGTCGGCGTCGTCGGCTTCTGCTGGGGTGGGGGCATGGCGAACCAGCTCGCCGTGAATTCGCCCGATGTGACGGCGGCGGTCCCGTATTACGGGAGGCAGCCCGCCCCCGGAGACGTTCCCAGGATAAAGGCGTCCTTGCTTCTCCAATACGCAGGCATCGACGAAATCATCAACGGCGGGATACCGGCGTACATCGAGGCCCTGGAGAAAGCCCGCGTCGATTACAGGCTCTACATGTACGAAGGGGCGCAGCACGCCTTCAACAACGACACGAACCCCGCGCGGTACAACAAGGCGGCCGCCGACCTTGCGTGGAAGCGCACGGTAGCCTTTCTCAAGGAGAAGCTCAAGACGTAGGGGTGCAATGGCAACGGCCGCAGGCCGCGGCCGCTTGCGCACTCATTTGCCCATGCAGCATTTCTTGTATTTCCGGCCGCTTCCGCACGGGCAGGGGTCGTTGCGGCCCGGCCGCGCGGCGCCTCGCATGGCCGGATGGGGCGCCTGCGCCCTTTCGCCCTCGGCGCGGCGCACCCGCGAGAGGGCCGCAACCTGCGCGACGAAGGGGCCGCAATGGGTGAAGAAGCGCTTGTACGCGGCGCATAGGTAGTTGAGGCCGTCTTCTCCGTCGGGCGTCCGCAGGATGCGGTCCTTCGGACAGCCGCCGTTGCACATCTCGAGGACGTCGCAGGTCTTGCAAAAGCGTGGGAGCCGGTCCAGCTTGGCCTGTCCGAAACGCCTCTGGGTAGGGCTTTCCAGCAGCTCGACAAGAGGGGTTTCCATGATATTCCCCAGGCGATGGGCGGCATCGACGAAGTGATCGCAGGAGAAAAAGTCGCCGTTGCGCTCGACTACGGGGATGTCCCCGCAGGTCTTGCGGAAGACGCAGAGCGCGTGCTCACGGCCGAGGGCCGCCTCGGCCGCCTCCTCGAAGACCTGCACCCTGACGAGCCCTATGTCCCTCTCCAGCCACTCGTCGAAAATGGTGCAGAGGAAGCGGCCGAAGGCGTCCGACGGCACGGTGAGGTCGCTTACGCCATTCCCGCCGGCCGCAGGCTCGACCAGGGGGAGAAACCCGATGTACCGGCCGCCTATACCTTTCAGGAATCGGTATACCTTGATGGGATAGAGCACATTCCCCGCGTGGACCACGCAGAGCATATCGCAGGGGACGTTGTGCTGCCGCAACAGCGCGTACCCGCGCATCGCCCTCTCGTGCGTCGGCTCCCCATGCCTCGTGATGCGCCACCGGTCGTGCAGCTCTGCCGGGCCGTCCAGGCTGACGCCCGCGGAAAAGCCTTCAGCAGCGAGAAAACGGCACCATTCCTCATCGAGGAGCGTTGCGTTCGTCTGAATGGCGTTCGTGACGGTCCTGCCCGGCCGGCTGTATTTGCGCTGGAGGGCTACGATCTTCCTGAAGTAATCGATCCCGAGGACGGTCGGCTCCCCTCCGTGCCATGAGAACCTGACCCCCGGCGAAGGGGAGGCGTCTATGTGCTGCCGGATGTACTCCTCAAGTACGTCGTCCGGCATTGCAGAAGGCCCATCCCGGCCGTACAGGTCCTTGCCTGCGTAATAACAGTAGCGGCAGGCCAGGTTGCAGACGGAGCCGGCCGGCTTGGCGAAAACCTGGAATTCCCTTGATGCTTCGGCCATAGGTCAACCCTTTGCTCGTCGGGGTACCCGCTCGCGGGTCGTCCCCGCTCAGTAGAGATCATTTATCATCAGAAGGAGTATAGGGAGATTGATCCTGCCGGTCAAGGAGCCTTTTGGCGCCTGCAGCCATCCTACATCTATGTAAGATCAGAACCCTCTTCCTCCGTTCCCGTAGCTTTACAGAAGGATCGGGGCCGGTCCCCGGCTGAGCCGCGCCGGCCGGAATACGCGGCAACAGGCGGTTTTTCAGCGCCTCCTGCCCATTCGTTGCGCAATTCGCCTTATGGCATGGCTATTGAATTGAGCCTGACGAGGAACGAATTCCATCAAAGTGGAAACCAAGCACAAGGAGGTAAGCCAAATGAAGAAAGTAGAAGCTATCATCCGGCCCTTTGAGGTCGAGGCTGTCAAAGAGGCCTTAACAGCTATCGCGATTAGCAGGATGACCATAACGGAGGTGAAGGATTTCGGCGGACAGCGCGGGCAGCCAGAGATCTACAGGGGGATGAGATGCGACCCGCCCTATAATATCGAAGCAAAGGTCGAGATCATCGTCCCCGATGAAATGGCACGCAGGGCGGTTGAGATCTTCCGGGAGACGACCGAGATGGGAGAGCCGGGAAGGGAAAAGGTCTTCGTCTCGTCGCTTGAAGATATCGGACCCTTCATAGCGGAAAAGAAAAGGATCACCGCATAAGGTTGTACCCTCAGCCCGAATTGTGGGCAGTCGGCTGGTGAGTCGGGCGGTCCGCCTCCTGCGATAAACAGGACGGCGGCAACGCGCCGCCCGTAAAATGTTTCTCGTGAAACATATACAGGACGCCGGGATGCTTTCCCTCTTGTCCGGCTCCTTCTGATCGCGCCGCGTAATAGAATATCCCCCCTCTTTTCGGTCAAAAATCCCTTGGACCATTTTGCAGAAATCACTCCCGTTTGGCCAGGCTCCACCATATCCTTCGCTGCGACCCACGCCTATCGGCGCGGGTACCACGGCTCTCGTCTCTCACCCGCTCTATGCGCCTCCCTCCGCTGGCCTCGACAACTCGGTCAGCCCGCTAGACTACGCGGGCTTCCCTCAGACAGTCTCGGCCTGCGCTAAGTACGCGCACCGCTCCCTCCGGTAAAAGGCGGGTATCCCTATGCAGTCGCCGGGTATCCGTGGGCTGCAAGCTCGCCTGCGTGCTTCCGATGATAATCCACGGGTGGCCCCGAGAGACTTCCGCGATGCTGCGCTCAGGATATGGTTGCGCCTGATGAATATAGACTGCATGTTGCAAAATGGCCCAAACTTGCCTGTTTCCGGGCCGTTTTGACCGCACCCGGCGGGGTCCGTAAGGGCTCAATGAAAAAAATTTGCCATTTTCGAAAAAAGTTCTTGACATAGTGTATTACAAAGTATATCATATGCGTCAGACATAGTATTACTGACAAAGCCAAACTATCCGCGAGGGTAGGACGGAAAGCCAAGGGTCTCCCGCAGACAGCCTGGTTGCCAGAAAAAAAGACCGGAGGGTTACATTATGGATAGGTCGGGCAGGCGGACAGCGGCAAAGATCTTGTTGGCAGCGGCGATAGCAGTTGCGTTGTGCTTCGCGGGCAGCCGCGCGGCCCTCGCAGACACCATTCTGAACGTGGGCGTCCCCGATTGGTCGAACAGTTACGGAGGCGAGTACGTCGGCTTCATACCCGCTACGGTCACGGGAGGCAACGCCATAAGCTCGTCCATCACGTCCATTGTTTGCGACGATATCGCCACGAATACGTATGTTCCGGCCAGCTTCAGCGTCAACGTGACTACCCTTGCCGGGCCTTCGACGGACCTTTCCGGGACGAAGTTCGGCAGCCTGCCCAACGCCTATTTCCTGTATGAGGAGGCCGGCTGGCTCATCGCGCAGATGCCCGGCCAGTCGCTCACCACCCAGGGGCAGCTCCAGTTCGCGATATGGCAGCTTTTCAACCCCGGAGCCACCCCCAACCAGGGGCAGTCCGCGTGGCTGGCCCAGGCCGCCCAGGTCGATTACAGCCAGTGGAATTTCTCGACGATGCAAATCTATACGCCGACCAACACCGTCAACCAGGAATTCATCGGGGGCAGCCCGAGCGCGGTGCCCCTGCCCGGCACCGTCCTCCTTCTGGCCCCCGGCCTGCTCGGCATGGTAGGACTCAGGAGAAGGTTCAGGAAGTAGACCGCTAGGGCGGTCCAACGGGGCAGGGCCGAAAGGCCCTGCCCTTTTTTGTCGCGCCAGGCCGTCAGCCCCCGGACAGATAAAGCGCCTTGCAGGCGCCTTACGGCAATGCTCCTTTACGTCTTTGCCCCGCCGTATTATAATCGATGGACGGGCGCTCTTACGGATAGAGTACAGCCCGCTCTTGCCGCCGCCTTATGAATGCGCTTTATACGATTGCGGCGGCCGTGGCCGAAGAGCTTTGCCCGGCAGTATATACAAGAGCTAACTGCGGGGTGATGCGTTACGCGTAGCGCGCAAAGCGCGTCTTTCTCGCGCTTTGCGCAAGCAGGAGCTCCGTAGCGGGCAACGTCGCGAGTCCAGGCCTGGAGGAATCCGACCGGAGGATGTCGTGGTAAGCATGAGAGCCTTTATGACACTTATGGCGGTGCTTTTCCTCCTGGCGCAGGCAGGCTTCGCCGAAGGGAAGGGGACTATGGACAGGACAGTCGTATGGCCGTCGGAGGCGGGGGGCTGGAAAAAAGCGGGTGAGGCCGTGGGCTACCGGGGGCGGGCCATCTTCGATTACATCGACGGCGCAGGCGAGGTCTTCATAGCCTTCAATTACAGGGAGCTTGCGGTCCTGCGCTACGAAAGGGCAGGCCGTCCGCCGATCGTCGCGGAGGTCTACGAGATGGGAACGCCCCAGGACGCCTTCGGCGTCTTCACGTGGGACAGGCACGACCCGGAAGCCGGCATCGGCCAGGGGTCGGAGTTCGGCGGGGGGATGCTCAGACTGTGGAAAGGCCGCTGGTTTTTCGGTGTTTACGGTGAGGGCGAGGGGAAGGAGCAGGAAGAAGCCGTCCTTGAGATCGGCCGCAAGCTCGCCGCGTCCGTTGCCTGGGACGGAGGGCCGCCGCGGCTCATGGAGGCCCTACCCGAGGAGCGCAGGGTGGCGGATAGCGTCAGGTTCGTGAGGAGCCACGTGCTGCTCAACCAGCGCTGCTTCATCGCAAGAGAGAACATACTCGGTCTGGCGCCGGACACGGAGGCCGTCTTTGCCCGGTACGACCTCGGGAAAGAGCGGACCTTCCTGCTGCTCGTCGCTTACCCTACGGAAAGCAGGGCAAAATCGGCCCTTGCCGCCTTCGGGCGGGCATACGAGCTCGACGGGACGGGAATGGTCCGGGCCGAAGGCGCCTGGACGGGCGCCAGGCTGGAAGGCCGGCGGCTCATCATCGTTATCAATGCGCCGGAGGCGGGGGCGGCCGTCCGTCTGATGGACGCTGCAAAGTCAAGACTGAAGGAGGAGCAATGAAGATCACGCGCCGGGATTTCCTGAAGGTAACGGCAGGGGTTGCAGCAGCTACGACGCTCAACCTGCCGAAAAAAGGCAGGGCCGCCGCAGATGCGGCGAAGGTCGTCCTCGTGAGGGACCGGGACGTCCTGGGGCCGAACGAAGAGATTCGGCCGGCAGTGCTCCAGAGGATGCTCGACGACGGGGTGTGCAGGCTCCTCGACAAAAAGGACTCCGCCGCCGCATGGCAAAGCCTCTTCAAAAAGTCTGACGTTGTGGGCATCAAGAGCAATGCCTGGCGCAACCTGCCAACCCCGCCGGAGATGGAGGAGGCCATCCGCAAAAGGCTCCTCGACGCGGGCGTCAGCCCGGACAATATCGGCGTGGGGGACCGGGGCGTCCTCGACAACCCGCTGTTCCAGAGGGCCACGGCCCTCGTCAATACCCGCCCCGTGCGCAGCCACCACTGGTCCGGCGTAGGGACGCTCCTCAAGAACTATATCCAGTTCGTGCCCAGGCCGTCGGAGTACCATCCCAACGGCTGCGCAGACCTGGGCCGCATCTGGACGCTGCCTCCCGTAAAAGGGAAGACGCGGCTCAACGTCCTCGTCGCCCTTACGCCGCAGTTCTGGGGGCGGGGGGCGAGCTTCTTCGACAGGCGCTTCGTCTGGCCCTACAAGGGGATCATCGTGGGGACCGACCCCGTGGCGGTGGACGCGGTCGGTGCGGAGCTGCTGCGCCTCAAAAGGATCGCCTCCTTCGGCGAGGACAGGCCCCTCGATGTCGAGCCCGTCCATATAACCGAGGCGGACAGGAAATACCACCTCGGCGTAAGCGACTTAAGCCGGATCCGGATCGTCAAGGTCGGCTGGATGGAAGAAAGCCTGGTTTAACCGGGCAGGTCCGAAAAGGGGCAGGCTTACGGGGCGGGTTTTCCGGGGTGTTAAGACGGGTTCCGTTCAGAAGATATCGTAATCGCCAAAGGAGAAGTGCCAGTTCCTGAAGTCCATAAGACGGCCGGGGGAGGTTTGCGAAAAAAAGGTGCATTCCCGGCGAAAAGGGTGCTCTTCGATCGGCCGGCGTGGCAGAAGAAGCCCGGCCCTGGGCGCGAAAAAAAGTGCTTTTTGGCGACGATATGCTTATATTGATAGTATTCAAGGGTTCATTGTCGAATTCCTCTTTTTGGTGTTCTTAATTCAGGCAAGGAGGCGTGCATGGCCGTAAAACTGGGACCTGAAGACCTTCGCAAATCCTGTAATCCCGACGCGTTCGATTTCGCCACTACCGATGACATCGCTACCCGGGTAGGCACGATAGGGCAGGAAAAGGCCCTGAAATCACTCGATTTCGGCCTCGATATCACTGCGAGGGGGTTCAACATCTTTGCCCTCGGCGAGACGGGCACGGGGAAGAGGACTACGATCAACGCCATGCTGAACGAAAAGGCGGCGGGTGAAAAGGTCCCTCTCGACTGGTGCTATGTATATAACTTCCAGGACCCCGACATACCCCTTGCCGTGTCGATGGAGCCGGGCAGGGGCAGGGTCCTGAAAAAGGATATGGAAGACCTGATAAAGGCGCTGAGGAGCGACATCCCCAAGGCGTTCGAGTCGAAAGAGTACGAGAAGCAGAAGAACCAGATCGTGGAGGAGTTCCAGCGCAAGCAGAACGAGCTCTTCTCGAAGCTCGAAGAAGAGGCGAAGCAGAAAGGGTTTTCGATAAAAAGGGGCGTGGCGGGGATCATGATACTCCCCCTCAAGGACGAGAACGAGCCGCTCACGCCGGAGGAGTTCGGCAAGCTCGACGATCAAACGAAGAAGGAGATGGAGAAGACGGGCAGGCAGCTCCAGGAGAGGCTGAACGAGGTCTTCAGGGCGATGCGGGACACGGAGAAATTCGTCCAGGACATGCTGAGCAAGCTGGAGCGCGCCATCGCCTTCGACGCCCTCCACGCGCCCATAGAGAACCTGAAGAGCAAGCACAAGGGGAACGATAAGATCGTCGCCTACCTCGACAACGTGAGGGAAGACATACTGGGCCACCTCGACGAGTTTAAGTCCCAGGAAGGAGAGCAGCAGTCGCCCCTGCCTTTCCTGAAGATGCCGAAGCAGGAGGCCTCCTTTGCCAGGTTCACCGTCAACGTGATCGTGGACAACGCGGAGACGAAAGGCGCGCCCGTCGTCATCGAGAGCAACCCCACGTATCTGAACCTCTTCGGGAGGATCGAGAACAGGATACTCTACGGCATGGCAGTGACCGATTTTACGATGATCCGCGCGGGGTCGGTCCACAGGGCGAACGGCGGCTACCTTATCGTCGATGCCCTCGACCTGCTGCGAAACGCTTTCTCCTACGAGGCGCTCAAGAGGGCCATCAAGAACCAGGAGATCAAAGTCGAGGACGTGCTCGAGCAGTATCGCCTGATAAGCACCGCTACCCTGAAGCCCGAAGCCATTCCCCTGGAGACGAAGGTAGTCCTCACCGGTGCCCCGAATATTTACTATCTCCTCTATAACGCCGACCCGGACTACCAGGAGCTTTTCAAGGTCAAGGCAGACTTCGACACCAGGATGGACAGGACGCCGGAGAATGTTGCCAAGTATGCCCAGTTCATCGCCGAGTGCCAGAAGGCGGAAAAGCTGCTGCCCTTCGACCGCAGCGGAGTCGCCGCTCTCGTCGAGCACGGGTCGAGGCTTGCCGACGATCAGGAGAAGCTGACGACCAGGCTTTCCGTGCTCTCCGACCTGATGCGGGAGGCGAGCTACTGGGCGCGGAAGGACGGGGCGAACTTCGTCAGGAAGCAGCACGTGGCCCAGGCGATCGCCGAGCACATAAACCGGGCGAACAGGATCGAGGAGCGGATAAGGGAGGCAACCATAGAGGATACGCTCATCATCGGGACGAGCGGGGAGGTGGTCGGCCAGATCAACGGCCTGGCGGTCCTCGACATGGGCGACTACAGCTTCGGCAAGCCATCGCGCATCACGGCGACCACCCACGTGGGCAAGGCGGGGATAGTCAACATAGAGCGCGAGACGAAGATGAGCGGCAAGATCCACGAGAAGGCGATATTCATCGTTGCGAGCTACCTGGGCAGCAGGTACGCTGCCAAGAAGCCGATCAGCCTCTCCGCGTCGATCACTTTCGAGCAGCTCTACGATATGATCGAGGGCGACAGCGCTACCTGCGCAGAGATGTACGCCCTGCTTTCGAGCATCTCCGGCGTCCCACTCAAGCAGAGCTTTGCGGTGACCGGCTCGATGGACCAGAACGGCGACGTGCAGCCCATCGGCGGCGTCAACCAGAAGATCGAGGGGTTCTTCGACCTGTGCAAGACCAGGGGGCTCGACGGAAGCCACGGCGTGATTATCCCGAAGAGGAACGTCAGGAACCTGATGCTAAAGCAGGAGGTGGTCGATGCGCTCGCTGACGGCCTCTTCTCGGTTTACTCGATTGAGAAGATGGAAGAGGGGCTGGAGATACTGACCGGCATGGCTGCCGGCGCCCTCGGCCCGGACCTCGCCTATCCCGAAAATACCGTCAACAACCTCGTAATGAAGAGGCTCACGGAGATAAAGCAGGCGCTGGAGGCCAAAAAAGAAAAGGATGAGGAGACCTCCGACATCCAGCCGAAGTCCAGCCTCGACGTGAAGGAATAGCCCCAAGGCAGAGCCTGCCCCGGGGCGCCGTTTGTTTCGCCGTTTGCGGCCTGGTTTGTCACCTGCGTCCGTATGTGCTATCATGCGGGATTATGGGCGCCGGGACGGAAGGTATCAATGCGGACGCGGTGGGTCAAAGGCACGCGCTGCTGCGGGCCCTCAGGGATTTTTTCTACCGCCGGGACTACACCGAAGTCGATACGCCCTATCTTGGCCGCACCGCGCCTTCAGACCCTTATATAGAGCCCCTTAGCGTACGCGTGGGCGGCGCCGGCCCGTACTACCTCCACACCTCGCCGGAGATCGCAATGAAGAAGCTCCTCGCCCGCGGCCATGCCAAAATCTTCCAGGTCTGCAAGGTGTTCCGGGTCGAGGAGCTGGAGGAGCACCATTCCGTCGAGTTCACGATGCTGGAGTGGTACATGCCGGGGACCTATGCCGGGGCCATGGCGGAGACGGCGGACCTGGTGCGTACGGCGTCGCGGTCTTTAGGGGCGGTGGGTGCACCGGTGAAGTCCGGCCCGTGGCCTTCCTATCGAGTCGGAGACCTCTTTATCGAAGCTGCCGGCTTCGACCCCCTGCCCCTCAACAGGGCGTCCCTTCTTGCGGCCATGGAGGAACGGGGCTTCCATGGGTTGTCCGGCGCCGATTCGTGGGAAGACCTCTTTTTCAGGTGCTTCGTCCAGCAGGTCGAGCCACTTATACGGAAAAAGGGGGAAGGGCCGTTCTTCGTGAAGGACTGGCCTGCGTCGCTTACCGCCATGGCCCGCAAGAGGGACGACCGGACGGCTGAGAGGTTCGAGCTCTACATGGGGGGGCTGGAGATAGCGAACGGCTACACGGAGCTCCTCGACGCAGAAGAGCAACTGGGGCGCATCGCCCGGGACAATGCGGAGCGCAAGCGGATGGGAAGAAAGACGTTCCACCCGGACCGGGCCTTTCTTGACGCCCTCGGCAGGATAAGCGGCCCGGTCGCCGGTGTCTCGGTAGGGGTGGACAGGCTGCAGATGGCCCTTTGCGGCATAAGAAACATCGGGGACGTGCTGCCGGACAGGCTCACCCTGAAAAAAGGCGGCCCGTCCTGATGCCGCCCGTCCTCACTGTTTCGCGTCCCTTTGCCTTTTCTTTGCCTTACTTCTTGATGATCTCCTTGGCGTAAAGGTCGTTCGTCTTGATGTATTTGAGCGTTACCGTATCGCCCACCTGGACATTATCCTGCAAGTTGGCGAGGGGGACCTTCTTGCCTTTTACCATGAGCACGGTGTCCGGCTGTATGACGGTGCCCACGTCCATTGCAGCCTTGCCCTCACCTGCCGTTATGACGATCGCCTTACCTGCCGGGTCGATGGCCGTGACTTTCCCGGTCTCCGAGCGCACCGCCTCGGCTTTGGCGCAGACCTGGCCCGCGAAGACAGCAAGGGCAACCACTAATAACAGCGCAAAAACAGCATGTTTCTTCATAATTCCCTCCTATCATACGTTTTCAGGGCGAACCCCTTGCCGGTAATATATTCACCGTAAGTATAAGATGCAATCAAATTGCCGGTGTTCATGTACGTCTTTTCTGCGCCGTTCGACTCGTATTTTTCCAGGTCCTCAAGGTGGGAATGGGCAAGGATGACCGCGTCGTAGCCTTCGGCAAGCTTTTTCCCCCCGTACTTTCTGTAGAGGGCCAACACCTTCTCGCTGCGCGGCCTCGGCCGGCCCGACAGCAGGCGGCGCACCACCATGGCGATGCGCCACGTGCGCTCCGGGCCGATGTGGTCCATCACTGCGTAGACGAAACGCGACTTGAGCAGCCGGTGCACGTGCCAGCGGGGCACCGTGTCGCCGTGGGACAGGAAGACGCGCTTGTCGTCGAGGTTGAGGCTAAGGGTGGTTACGCACCGGATGCCCGTGTAGGACTCGAAGAACCGGCCCATGCCGAACTCGTGGTTCCCCTCCACGAAATAGGCGGACCTTCCCGAGGCGACGTCGCGCAGCAGGTCCACGATCTCCCGGTAAGGGGGATAGATGTATCCTTCGTAGCCGTGGTAAAACTCGAAAAGGTCGCCGAGCACTACAACAAGGTCGGCGTCCTCCGTCACCCGCTTTATGAAGCCTTTCAGCGTCTCCACCCTGGCCGCGTCGTCTCCGGCAAGGTGCGCGTCGGAAAAGAAGACTGCCTTCATGTGCCCTTGAGATAAGCCCCGGGGCCGTACCACTTCTCGTAGTAGCCGAGGTATTCCCCCGTCTTGATCTTCTCCCACCACGCCCTGTTGTCCACGTACCAGCGCACCGTCTCTTCCATGCCCCGGCCGAAGGGCACCCTCACCTGGAAGCCCAGCTCTCTTTTTATCCTCGTGTTGTCGATTGCGTACCTGCGGTCGTGGCCGGGTCTGTCCTTCACATAGGTAATGAGGGTTTTGGGCTTGTCCAGGACCTTCAGGATCAGCTCGACGATCTCCAGGTTGGTTCTTTCGTTCTCCGCACCCACGTTGTAGACCCGGCCGGGCTCGCCCTTCGCAAGGGCGAGCGCCAGGGCCGCGCAGTGGTCCTCGACGTGGATCCAGTCGCGCACGTTCAGCCCGTCGCCGTAAATAGGCAGCGGCCGGTCGTCCAGGGCGTTGCTCACCAGAAGGGGTATCAGCTTCTCCGGGAACTGGTAGGGGCCGTAGTTGTTCGAGCAGCGCGTGATGACGGCCGGAAGGCCGAAGGTCCTGTGGTAGGCCATGACGAGCATGTCTGCGGAAGCCTTCGACGCCGAATAGGGGCTGTTGGGTGAAAGGGGCGTATCCTCCCTGAACTTACCCATCGCCGGCAGGCTGCCGTACACCTCATCGGTCGAGACCTGCACGAATTTCTCGCCCCCCCGGCGGCGCGCCTCTTCGAGCATGAGGTAGGTCCCGTAGATATTCGTCTTCACGAAGGCGTCAGGGTCGAGGATGCTCCTGTCTACGTGGGACTCGGCGGCAAAATTGATTACCCAGTCTATCTGCCCGGAAAAGGCCTTTGCTACGTCCGCCGGGTCCGCTATGTCGCCTTTGACGAACGTGTACCGGGGGTGGCCTTCCAGGTCCCGCAGGTTCTCAAGGTTGCCCGCGTAGGTGAGCTTGTCGAGGTTCGTGATCCGCGCTTCCGAGGAAGCGATCATGTGCCTGATGAAGTTGCTGCCGATGAAGCCGTAGCCGCCCGTTACCAGTATGTGCCTGCTACCCATCCTTTCTTTCCCACCTGTAAGGCACGCTGTTGACGTGCGGGTCGAGCCGGTACTCGTCGGGCGCCTCCGCGTTGTACGGCTCGGTCGGGACGTTTATGACGATCGCCTCTTCGAGAGATATGCATTTCCAGCCGTGATAGACCATGGCGGGGACCTTTACGAGGCACGGATTGTGATCGCCTATGAAGAACTCTTCGACCCGGCCGCGGGTCGGCGAGCCTTCCCTGTCGTCGTAAAGGACGAGCTTCAACATGCCTTTGACGCAGCAGATGAAGTCGTCCTGTTTCTTGTGGTAGTGCCATGCCTTGACGACCTGCGGGTACGTTGTCGTCATGTAAACCTGGCCGAACCGGGAAAAGAGCGCCTCGTCGGAGCGCAGCATCTCCATGAGCCTGCCCCTTTCGTCGGCTATCAGCTTCAGGCGTTTTACCGCAGCCCCGTCAATCATCTCCTTCTTCCCACTGCGTGCATTTATCAATACCCCCCGGTCCTCTGCGTTATGCCCTGCAGGTTGAACGACAGGTGGAAGCTCGTATCCCTGGGGATCCTTGTCTCGATTACGGTGAAGGTGACGCTCCAGCAACCCGGGTGGTACGTGATGGCGCCCAGTGTATCGAGCCACCTGTGCTGGATATAATCGTACCGGATCTGGTAAGAGACATCGATATACCTCCACCTCGTCACAGTCGCAAGCCATACCTGGTCGACGCCTTGGCCCGTAGTCAGGCCCGGTGAGTAGCTGTGGCTCAGGTCGATCTGGAACCTGGGCGGGGTGGCAAAGTGTACACTGTTGACTATGTTTTGTAAACCTTTCCCCGACACGTCGAAGTATTCGTCGGTGACGTACCAAAAGTTCTTGCTGGGGAAAAGGGTAAGCCTTGAATGTATCTCAGAGAGGCGGTCCCCGGAGCCCTGGTAGAGGAACGGGTTGCCGGGCAGGCTCTGCACCAGACCGAAAGTCTGGCCCACCTCGAAGAGCGACAGCTCCCTCACGTTGCCGTCGCTGCCTATTCCATTCAGGTAATGGTTGAGGGAGTACGTGATCGAGTTCGCGTTGAAGACCCGGTCCTGGAAGTCCATGGAGGGAAAGCGGTAGGGGGACTGCGTATTCTGAAGATAATTGTACTGGAGGCGGGGCATGATGACGCTCTGCATGTCCCCCAGCTTCAAGAAGTCCGTCGAGGTCTCCTTCATGAACTTCATGTTAGCGTCGCCCTGTAAGGAAATCGCCTCCTGATGGATCATCCGGTTCGGGTCGGGCGAGGTGGGGAGCACGCTGTAGGCTTTCTCGATCAGACTGGCCGTGCCGAGAAAATTAAGCCCCTCCCACGAGTAGGGCACGTGGACGCTCGGCGTCGCCGTAAGTCTCGTGGCTCTTTCGCCGACAGGCCGCCAGAAGTTTGTCAAGTCCGCCGACACATCGCCGTATATCCGGTTCTTGAACATAGGCAGGTATTCCGTGAAATAAGATGCCGACGGCAGGTACTGGGTCGTGCCGCTGTTGTCTTTCTGTGTCAGGGTCTGAAAATACTCGGCGTCTACCGTGAGCAGCGATCTCGGCAGCGGCTTCTCTACGAATGCGACGCTCCGGAGGGAGCTCTCCGCGCGCTCCAGCAGCGTAATTCCGAGGTCCTGGAGGTAAAGGTTGTCGGAGACGTGGTTGATGTTCGTCTTGAACGTCATGTCGCCGAACATCTGCTGGTGCTCTCCCTTTATCTGGTAGCGGTCGCCGTCATACTTGTTGTCGTGGATAATAGATGCGTACCAGGAGCCCTTCGTCGTCTCGCTCGTTGCGTAGCGGTACTCCGCGCCGGGCTTGAAGCCCCTCTGCTCTATCCAGTCGGCGAAGAACGTCGCGTCCTTGTCTTTTGCAATCGCCCAGTAGTAGGCTGTCCTGATGATAGGGCCGTCCCTGCTCGACAACTGGAACCGGGGGAGAAGAAAGCCCGATTGCCTTTCCGTCTTGACGGGGAACATGCTCCAGGGAATATAGAGCACATTGTGCCCCAGTATGCTGAAAACGGTGGAGTGCGCGGTTGCGTATTCTCCCAGCGTCAGCTCGACCTCTTTGGCGGTAAAGGTCCAGGACGGCCGGTCCCACCCGCACGTCGTGAACTGCCCGTTATGGACCATGTAGGACGCTTCCCCGGTCTTCTCGATTTCTTTGCCGGTCATATAAAAATTGCCCATCCTGGTGAAGACCCGCCCGTTTTCGATGGTGCCCTTCTGCGTCGCCAGGTTGATGGACATCCTCTCGGCATAGATCGTGTCCGACTGGTCCTCAAACATTACGTGCCCGTCGGCAAAGGCGTCCTCGGTGGTCTGGTTGTACAGGACGAAATCGGCGTTCAGCCGCTTCGTTCCCTGCTTCATCTCCACGTCCCCTTCGGCCGTGTAGATGTTCTGCTCCTTGTTGTATCTCAGCTCGCGGGCGGTGATATCGACCGGGCCGGTTGTCTTGGCCGTCCTGCGCGGCGCCGCGGGCTGCGGTGCAGACGTCTGCGCGTATGCTGCAAGGGGAAGCAGCCAGACCATAAGCGCAAGGAGTGCGATAAGCCTATTGGCGTTCATCGAGGGCCTTCTTTGCCTCTCCAATTGTATAGAAAGAACCGGTCACCACTATGAGGTCGCCCTCCCGGGCCATCTTGAAGGCCGCATCAACGGCCTCGGCCACCGTCGCCGTGACTACGGCGCCGGGAGCGTATCCGGCTACGTCTGCGGGAAGCGCTGCCCTCGACGTCTCCGGCCTGGTCAGGATCGTCAGGTCGACGACGGGGAGCAGCCCTTTCAGCATCTGCGGGAAGTCCTTGTCCTTCATCACCCCGAATATGAGTACCCTTCTCCTGTTCAGAAAGTGGTTCTTCAGATATGACGCGAGGGAGGCGACTCCCTGGGGGTTGTGCGCGCCGTCGATGAGGACGAGCGGCTTCCCCGCCTTCCTGACGATCTCCAGCCTGCCCGGCCAGACAGCCGACGACAGCCCCTTCCTGACTGCGTATTCGTTAAGGTTGAAGCCCTTTTCGCCGAGTAGCTCCGTTGCGCACAGGGCGATGGCAGCGTTGAAAAGCTGGTGGTCGCCCCGCAACGCCACCGACAGGTCGTCGAACGTCCGGTGTATGCCCCTGTACCACATGACCTGGTCGCCCTTCTTCTTGTATGTGAAGGCATCGCCCAGCACGTAGAGGTCCGTATCGACGGCCGCGGCCCTTATGATGTCCAGCGCCGCACCCTGCGCGCCCGTGACGACCGGCACGTGCTCCTTGATGACGCCTGCCTTCTCCCGGGCGATCTCCTCTATGGTGTTGCCTAAATATTCCTGGTGGTCGAAGTCAACGTTAGTAATGATCGAGAGCAGGGGGTTGACCACGTTGGTCGAGTCGAGCCTCCCTCCCAGCCCTACTTCAATGATCGCTATGTCCGGTCCTTTTTGTTTGAAATAAAGGAAGGCGAGGGCGGTCGTGAAATCGAAGAAGGTGAAGTGCCTATCCGGGTCGGCAGCGTCGATCCGCTCCTTGATAAACCGGGCTATCTCGACGACGTCCTCTTCCCTTATAGGCTCTCCGTTGATCGTGATGCGCTCCGTAAACGAGACGAGGTGCGGGGACGTGTAGGCCCCGGTTGTGTATCCCGCCGCCCTCAATACGTGGGAGAGCATCGCGGCGACCGAGCCTTTCCCGTTCGTGCCTGCCACGTGAACCGTCCTGATTGCGCCCTGTGGGTTGTCGATTAGCGAGACTATCCACCTGATGTTGTCGAGGCCGAAAACGATGCCGAACTTTTCGAGGCCGTAGAGATAGTCGAGGGTCTCCGAATAACCGTTCATGCCCTGATTAGCGAGAGTATGTCATACAGGTTCTTCTTGAGGTCGCTTCTCTGCGATACGAGGTCAACCATGCCGTGCTCCAGGAGGTACTCCGACCTCTGGAACCCCTGAGGCAGCTCCGCCTTGATGGTGTCCCTGATGACCCGCGCCCCGGCAAAGCCGATCATCGCCTTCGGCTCGCCGATGATTATGTCCCCGAGCATGGCGATGCTGGCGCTGACCCCGCCGAGCGTAGGGTCGGTCAGCACGGTAATGTACGGGACCCCCTCGGACTTCAGGTTATATATGGCGCCCGAGACCTTCGACATCTGCATGAGGGACATGATGCCCTCCTGCATCCTCGCGCCCCCGGATGCGCAGAAGACGATGACGGGTAGGCGCTTCTCCCTCCCCCCTTCGAGTATCCTCGTGATCTTTTCGCCGACCACGGAGCCCAGGCTGCCGCCCATGAAGCTGAAATCGAAGATGGCGCAGAGCACCTCTATGCCGTTGATGCTCCCTTCGCCGCAGACCACGGCGTCGTACCTCTTCGTGGCCTCCTGCATCTCCGCAAGGCGCGCCTTGTAGCTCCGCGTGTCCTTGAACTTCAAAAAGTCGATCGGCTCGATGGAGGCGTAGAGCTCCGTGAAGCTGCCTTGGTCTAAGACGAGGGATATGCGCTTATCGACGGAGATGGGGAAGTGGTAGGAGCATTTGGGGCAGACATCGAGGTTCCTCTCCACCTCTTTTCTGAAGAGCAGCTCGTGGCAGGAGCTGCACTTTATCCAGAGTCCCTCCTCTTCCTTTTCGGCCTTCTTGATTTCCTTCTGGATGTCGATCTCTTTGTGAGGCCTTATCTCTTTCTCTTTCTTTTTGAAGAATGCCATCGATTTCTCTATTGAATTTTTGGTCAAAACCTACCAGAATAAATGGGTCGTGTCAACAAAAAGGGTTACTATAGAAGGCGAGGAGAGCCTCGAAGGCGTTCTGCGGGACGGGGCGGGAAGGGGACGCATCGTGATTTGTCACCCCCACCCGCTTTACGGCGGGGCCATGTGGAACAACGTGGTGGAGGCAGTCGAGGACGCCTTCTCGGAATGCGGCTACGCTACGCTGAAGTTCAATTTCAGGGGCGTGGGAGGCAGCACCGGGCGCTACGGCGAGGGGGAAGGCGAGATAAGGGACGTGGAAGCGGCTGCCGCCTTCCTGCGCAGGGAGGCGCAAGGCAGCGGCCCGCTCATCCTGGCCGGCTATTCCTTCGGCGCCTGGGTCTGCGCACGGGCCGCCGCAAGGGTCGATGATGCGGCGGGCCTCTTCCTCGTGGCCTACCCTTTTACCGTGTACGACACGAAAGAGCTCCTCGCCTTCCGGGGAAAGGTATGGTTCGCGGGGGGCGCCTACGACGACATATCGCCCCTCGACAGCCTCATGGCGGTCTATAAGGAAATTCAGACGGAGAAGGCGATAAAAGTTGTCCCTTCCTCCCACTTCTTCGAGGGCTGCGAGGCGGAGATAGCCGATTTTATCCGGGAAAGCTTCGGGGCGGGAAAAGGCGGGGGGTGTGGCGCTTAAGGCTGCGGCAGATAAAGGCGTGCGGCTCATCATGGTCGGCGGGAAGGGCGGCGTCGGCAAGACGACCTGCGCCTCCGCGATAGCCCTGGGCCTTGCCGAAGCCGGCCGCAAGGTCCTCTGCATATCGAGCGACCCCACGCCTTCTCTCTCCGACATCTACGAGCGCACGATAGGGGGACGGGAGACCAGGCTCCTCGACGGCCTCCCGCTCTGGGGGCTCGAAATCTCCTCCGAGATGGTCCTCGCCATGTGGAAGGAGAGGTTCGGGCGCGAGATATATGAAGTCATATCGAGCTTCGCCGACGTTGACTACGACTTCGTCGATTACATAGGCAGCGCTCCCGGCATCGAAGAGGAGTACATGCTTTATTACATTAAGGAGCTGACCGTAGCCGGGGCCTACGACGTGGTCGTCTGGGACACGGCGCCTGCGGGCCATACGCTCCGCCTGCTGCGGCTGCCCCACCTGTTCCTGGACCACCTGGAGGGGGCGACGAGGTTCTACATGAACATGTACAGCCTCGTCGAGCGGGTCAAAGACACGGTGCGCCTTCGCTCTTCGAAAAGGACGCTCCTCCGGGTGATTGAAGGCTGGGAGGAGCTTTCAAGGGGGATAATCGACTTCATAAGGGACGGCGCGACGACGCGGTACGTCCTCGTGACGATAGCGGAGGCCTTAGGCGTCCGGCTCACGGAGAGGGTTATAAGCGAGCTTGAGGGCGGGGGCCTCATCGTGGGCGACCTCATCATCAACCATATCGTCCGCGACGCGGACTGCGACTTCCACCGGCAGCGCAGGCAGATGCAGGACGGCTATATCCGCAGCCTCGAAGAGACTTACGCCCGCATGAATGTCTCCAGGCTCTACCTTGCGCCGTATGAGATAAAGGGGGCGGCGCGCATCAAGGAGATCGCGGATGCGCTCTTCGCGGATGCGAAATGACCGCTGAAATAGAAAAGGCAAACCAACGCTCTTTGCGGCTGGACTCGCGACGCTGCGCGGTACAGAACTCTTGCTTTGCGCGAAGCGCGAGAAAAACGCGCTTCGCGCGCTACGCGAAAATCTCTCCGGCCGCGGGCCGCCGCTAACGGAATAAAGAGCATATTGGAAGGCGGCGGCAAGAGCGAGTGGTACTATGCCCCTGGCGCGGGATATCAAGATGTCAATTCTATTACGAGAATTTTAATGCCTGGCGGGTATTTGCCTTAGACACTCATCCAGGACGTCGCGCAGTCTATTGCGGTCCCAGCCCGAGAGAACGTGCCTCTTATCGACGATGAAAGCCGGATAGGTGCGCAGCCAGTGCCTCACGGCCTTGTATAAGCCCGCGACGGAAGCGGCATCGATGATCCTGATGCGGACGGTCTCCCTGTACAAGGCTGTGATCTCCCCGATCCAGGTTGCAAGGCGGGCGTACTCTTCCCTCAGGCTTTCCGGGTATTCCCGGAGGATCTCCCTGTTCACCTCATCCTCGAAGCCAGAGTTTTTGAAAACGGTGCTGCACGCGCAGCAGCAGGCAAGGGTTGCGGGGACGTGGGCAACGATGTCCAGCGAGACGGGTCTCATATGATCTTAGTGTAACACGTCCCGGTCGATTCTGCCAACGACTCTAGGCTGCCACGATCGTGACTGCTTCCCGGAGTCCGCAATCTCTAACGTACATAGGTCAGCAAGGCTCCCGATTGATATTCGAGGCGAGCATAGGCTTGTAGCGGGCATCGATGCACCATTTTGCGTTCAATTATGCTTGCTATTACATACAACAAGTGATACAAATAATGTTGGATGGTTGATGTACCTTTTACGTGCCCGAAATGCGGGGCAAACAGAATACAACGAAGTCGGACCGCGGATTATGCCGAGCGCATCCTTAAAGTCTTGGGCAGAAAGGCATATCGGTGCGGGGAGTGCGACTGGAGGGGATTTATAGTCAGAAAGGCCGATAGAGTCAGCTATTATCAGGAGAGCTGCCGGGCATATCGATGGGCCAAATGTGCTTCGGTCGCACTTCAGGTGCTGATCGCAATTGCTTTCTGCTACCTGGCATTTTCTTTGCTGCGGTAACGTTTGCTCGCCACAAGAACAAAGGGTTGTACCGGTCAGCCGACCCGGTAATGCGAGGGACATAGACTAACTTGGGAAGTTGGCTCATTGATTACGCTGAGCCGACGTGGTCTGTCCTTGAGAGGCGTATGGAATAAGATGCCTCTTGAACCTTTTCCTCGCCGCTGTAAGACAGGCAAAGCCAAATAATCTCCAACATCGAATCCGGAAATACCGGTCCTACTGCGATTTCTCTTCCAACTCCTTCTTGGCCTCCAGCCATGCGGACCCGAACTCGGCGCCATAATACGAATCGGCCCACTCCAGCCAGGTCTTCAAAGTACTCTGGCCCTTTTCCTTTGCCATCAGGACATCCGCAAGAATTTCCGGGATTTCAAACATCTTTTCTTTCGGCACATAGTAGGCGGCCCCGCCTTTGAAGGATTTCACCGTATCCTCGGGGCTGAAGGCATGGGCCGTAAGCATCACGGCGGTAATCTTCTTTGCGACCGCTATTTTCAGCAGTTCGTATCCATTGACTCCCATGATGTCGAGGACGGCCACATCGAGGGGCTCGCTTTCCAGTTGCCGCTTTGCTTCCTCAAAGGTTATCGCTCTCACCACGTCGCACATGGATAGCAGCTCCACGAGGGTGGACACGACGTCCGGTTCATCGTCCACAATCAGTATTTTCTTGTTTTTCAGCAAATCTTCTTTTGCGCTCATGACGCCTCCTTCTATCTTGATGCTCTCCAAGCAGATAAGAGCCCTCTTTTCCGCTATCCGGCGATCCTTGTCCCCCACAGGATGGCGCCCGCCGAAACCGTACACTGGAAGTACGTTGAGGCGGTGCGCCGAGAAAACGGCGGAAAAGGCGCGGAACGTTTTACCCCGCGGATAGCTTTCGTACAGCCGCGGGGACATGGGCAACAATATCCGGCGAAACTGGTCTCATATCATCTAAGTGTAACACGTCCCGGTACACCCTGCCAACGGTTTCAAGCTGTCAACATCTTGACTGCTTCTTGGAAGAGAGCTTCGGCCGTTGGAAGTACGTTGAGGCGGCGCGCCGAGAAAACGGCGGAAAAGGCGCGGAAGGACCCAGGCCCCCGCCCCCGTGCGCTATACCCGCCTTTGACAAAAGGCGGCGAATAGCGCACACTAGACCCATGGCAGGCATACGCGTCACCGGCGGGGCGTACAAGGGCCGGCGCCTCTCCGTCGCCCGCGGCAGTCCCGCACGTTACACCTCCTCCAAAGTCCGCCAGGCCGTGTTCGACCTCCTGGGCGATATCGAAGGTATGGCCGTCCTCGACCTTTTTGCCGGAGCCGGGTCGTTCGCCGTCGAGGCGCTCAGCCGGGGCGCGGCTTCCCTGGTCGCCGTAGAAAAAGAGAGGAGGACCGCCTCCCTCCTCGCCGCCAACCTCAAAGACCTTGCCCCAGATAAAGATTGCCTTGTCGTCAATATGGATGTAAGATATGCCGTGCCCATGCTCGGGAGGCAGGGAAGACGCTTCGACGTGATCTTCGCCGACCCCCCCTATGAGATGGGCTATATTGCTTTGTTGCCGGGGCTTGTAAAGGCCGGCGAGCTCTGCCGCGACAACGGTGTGCTCGTCCTTGAGCACTCGAAGAGAGAGGCGGCGGGGGCGCCGCCGGGATACGCGGTGAGGACGAAGAGATACGGCGACACGCTCATATCCGTGCTGGCGTGCGCCTACGAAGAGGAGCCTGCACGATGAGCAAAGAACGGATCGGCATATATCCGGGTTCCTTCGACCCGATAACGAACGGCCACCTCGATATCCTTGAGAGGGGGTTGCAGCTCTTCGATAAAGTCATCATAGCCATTGCATACAATATCGAGAAGCAGGGCCTTTTCACGATCGAGGAGCGGAAGGAGCTTATCCGGCTGTCGGTGAAGGGCAACGGCAACGTGATAGTGGACGCCTTCCAGGGGCTACTGGTAGATTACGTCAAAAGGATTAACGCCCGGTTCGTTATCAGGGGCTTGCGGGCCATGAGCGACTTCGAGTACGAGTTCCAGATGGCGTCTATGAACAGGAACCTCAATGCGGGCATGGACACCGTCTTCATGATGACGGGCAAGGATTACTTTTTCGTAAGCTCAAGGACTATAAAAGAGGTGGCGAGCTTCGGCGGCCCGGTCAAGGGGTGCGTGCCGAAGGTGGTCGAGGAGGCCCTGAAGAAGAAGTTCAAGCGCTTATGAAGAGATTTCTCTCTTTCTTTCTTTGCGCGGTCCTCATCTTTGCTGCGTCCGCAAAAGGCGCAGGCGCGGCCAAGGTGCTCCAGATCAAGGTCCAGAGCGTTATCAGCCCTCCCATAGCGCAGTTCATAGCTGATTCAATAAAACAGGCGGAGAACGAAAAGGCCCGGGCCCTCCTAGTAGAGCTCGATACGCCCGGGGGCCTCGATACGTCCATGCGGGAGATCGTGAAATCGATCATGGAGTCCCGCGTGCCCGTGATCGTTTACGTCTATCCTTCCGGGGCGAGGGCCGCCTCGGCGGGCGCCATCATCCTCATAGCCGCCAACGTAGCCGCCATGGCGCCGGGCACCAACGTGGGCGCCGCCCACCCCGTTAGCATGGGGAAGGAGAAGATGGACAAGGTGATGATGGCGAAGGTCCTGCAGGACGCGCAGGCATACGCGCGGAGCCTCGCGGAAAAGCGCGGGCGGAACGCGGACTTGGCCGTCAGGATGGTCAAGGAAAGCTCCTCCGTAACGGCGGACGAGGCGCTGAAGGACAAAGTGATCGATGTCGTCGCCCCCGACGTGCAGACGCTCCTTTCGAAGATCGACGGCAAGGTCGTGGAAGCGGGCGGCGCAAAGGTGCGGCTTGCCACGCGGGGCGCGAAGGTGGTCGAGGTCGAGACGCCCTTCAAGTACAGGCTGCTCTCGTACATCAGCGACCCGAACGTTGCCTATCTGCTCATGATGATAGGCTTTTACGGCATACTCTTCGAAATATACTCCCCCGGCGCGGTCTTCCCCGGCGTTATCGGCGGCATATGCCTCATCCTCGCTTTCTATGCGTTCCACACCATACCGATAAGCTACGCGGGCCTTTTCCTGATCGTCCTCGGGGTTATCTTCTTCGTCCTGGAGCTCAAGATCATGAGCCACGGCCTGCTCAGCATCGCGGGGATCATATCGCTCCTCATAGGCTCCGTCATGCTCATCAACCTGCCTTCGAGCTGGCTCTCTCTGTCGTGGAAATCGATACTGGCCGCGGTCGTGCTGACTTCAATATTCTTCCTCGGTGTGATATCATATGCTGTAAAGGCCCAGTTATCAAAGGTGAAAACGGGCCGGGAGGGGCTTACGGGGGAGATCGGCACGGCAAACAGCGACATCGCACCGAGGGGCAAGGTCTTCGTCCACGGGGAGCTGTGGGACGCAATAAGCGAAGAGCCGGTGGCAGCCGGCGAGCGGGTGAGGGTCACAGCCGTAGACGGAATGACCCTTAGGGTCAAAAAAGAAGGGGGACGGTAATGCCTATCTATTTCTTTGTCCTGGTGCTGGTAATCATCTTTCTCGCAATGGCGATCAAGATACTCAACGAGTACGAGCGGGGCGTCATCTTCCGCCTCGGCCGCGTGCTCGGGAGGGCGAAAGGACCGGGCCTCATTATCTTGATCCCGGTCATCGACAGGATGGTCAAGGTGTCGCTCCGGACCGTCGTCCACGACGTGCCCGCCCAGGACGTCATCACGCGGGACAACGTGTCGATCAAGGTGAACGCCGTCGTCTATTTCCGGGTCATCGACCCGATGAAGGCGATCCTGGACGTGGAAAACTACCTTTACGCCACGAGCCAGCTTTCCCAGACGACCCTCCGCAGCGTCCTCGGCCAGGCGGAGCTTGACGAGCTCCTCTCCAAGCGGGAAAAGATCAACGAACGGCTCCAGGAGATCCTCGATATGCACACGGAGCCCTGGGGGATCAAGGTATCGAACGTTGAGGTGAAGAACGTCGATCTGCCGCAGGAGATGCAGCGCGCCATAGCGCGTCAGGCGGAGGCCGAGCGCGAGAGGCGGGCGAAGGTCATCAGCGCCGAGGGCGAGTACCAGGCTGCGCAGAGGCTCTTCGACGCTTCCGACATACTTTCCAGGAACCCGATGGCGCTCCAGTTGCGCTATCTCGCGACGCTGGTCGAGATCTCTGCGGAGAAGAACTCGACGATCATCTTCCCGCTCCCCATCGATCTGATAAAGGCGTTCACGGAGAAAATGCTAGACAAAACATAAGAAAGGTAGGGCCATGAAAAAACATCTCGCTGAACATCTTGTCGTTTTCATTGCTATGTTTTGTTTTCTCCTCAGCGCCGGGGCCGCAAACGCGGCCACGTCAGCGGCAAAAAAGAGGCACAGGGCGCCGGATGCTGCCAGGGGGGCCGACGAGGGGCCCTGCAAGGGGTACATCGTGATGGAGGCGGTTTCGGGCAAGGTGCTCGAAGAGCAGAACAGCCACGAAAGAAGAGCCCCCGCGAGCATGGCGAAGCTGATGACCGCCTGCATCGTCCTGGAGAAGGTCGCGGCCGGGGAGGTCCACCTGACCGACAAGGTCACCGTCTCCAGGGAGGCCTCGAAGATCGGGGGCAGCCAGGTTTACCTCAAGGAGGGCGAGTCCTTTACCCTTGAGGAGATGATGAGGGCCATGATGATCGCCTCGGCGAACGACGCGGCCTACGCGATAAGCGAGCTGATCGCCGGGTCGAGCAAGGGCTTCGTGGACCTGATGAACGAGAAGGCGAAGGCCCTCGGTATGAACGACACCGAGTTCGCTTCCGTCCATGGACTGCCGCCCTCAAAAGAGCAGAAGGAGGATGTTACTTCCTGCTACGATATGGCGCTCCTGGCGCGGGAGGTCCTCAAGTACCCGAAGGTCCTCGAATGGACGTCGACCAAGACCGGCGAGTTCCGGAACGGCACGTTCACCCTTAACAACCACAACAAGCTCCTTTCCAGGATGGCGGAGGTGGACGGACTGAAGACCGGGTATTACAAGAGCACGGGCTACAACGTGACGGCGACGGCGAAAAAGGGCGATGTAAGGTTCGTTGCCGTAGTCATGGGCAGTCCGACGGCGAAGGCGCGGGACAACCTGGCGGTCGAGAAGCTGAAGAAATACTTCGGTGAATACACGGTAATGAACGTCGCCAGGAAGGGCGAGCAGGTGGACAAGGCAGTCGTGCTGGAGGACGGCAGGTACAGGACCGTGAAAGGCATAGCCGCGGCCGACCTGAGCGTTACGGTGATGCGCTCGCGAAAGAAGGACCTGAAGCGGGTGATCAACGTGCCGCCTTCCGTGAAAGGCGAGGTAAGACAGGGACAGAAGCTCGGGGAGATCGTCTACGAGCTCGACAACGAGGTAGTCGGCAAGGTCGATATCGTGTCGCCCGTCTTCGTGCCGAAGGCGAACATATTCACCAGGATGGTTCGAAAGGCGGGCCTCAACATCTGAAAGGGGTCGTTCCCGTATGCCCAGTATGCTCGACAAGCGGCATATCGTCGTCGGCGTCTCCGGCGGCATAGCCGTCTACAAGGTCGCCGAGCTTGTGCGGTCGCTGTGCAGGCTGGGGGCGGACGTCCACGTTGTCATGACGAAGAACGCGATGGAATTCGTCACGCCCCTCACCTTTCAGACGCTGTCGGGGAACCCCGTAACGCACGAGATGTTCGAGCTTTTTACGGACAGCAGCATAGGCCACATAGCGCTTTCGGACATGGCGGACCTGGTGGTCATAGCGCCTGCCACCGCCAATATAATAGGGAAGATAGCGAGCGGCATAGCGGACGATTTTCTCACGACAATGGTCATGGCGACCATGGCGCCGGTCCTGCTCGCGCCCTCTATGAATACGAAGATGTGGGAGAACCCCATCGTCCGATCGAACGTGAAGAAGCTGCACGGGAGCGGGTTCCGGTTCATCGACCCCGCTTCCGGAGACCTGGCGTGCGGGTGGCAGGGCAAGGGAAGGCTGCCCGAGATAGACGAGATCGTGGAGCAGATGGAAGACTGCCTGACCGCGAAGGACTTCATCGGGGAGAAGGTGCTCGTCACCGCAGGGCCGACCTCGGAGCCGATAGACCCGGTGCGCTGCATCACCAATCGATCTTCGGGGAAGATGGGTTACGCGGTCGCCAAGATCGCAAAAAGAAGGGGGGCCGAGGTGGTCCTGGTGTCGGGGGCCGGCGGCTTGCCGCCGCCCAGGAGCGACATCAAGGTCGTGTACGTCGGGACGGCAGAGGAGATGAGGTCGGCCGTGATGAGGGAGCAGCGGAAGGCGTCCGTTATCGTCAAGGCTGCGGCGGTGGCCGACTACAGGTGCAGGGACCGGAGCAATCTGAAGATCAAAAAGACGACTGGCCGGGACGAGATCACGTTGGCCCTTGTGAAGAACCCCGACATACTGGCGGAGCTCGGGCGGTCGAAAAATAACGGCCGGGTGCTAGTCGGCTTCGCCGCGGAGACGGACCGCGTGATCGAGCACGCCGCGGCGAAATTGAAAGGGAAAGGCATCGACCTCATCGTGGCGAACGACGTGTCGAGGGACGGCATAGGGTTCGGCGCCGACGAAAACGAGGTGACGATCATCGAAGCGTCGGGCGGGACGAAGGACGTACCCAGGCTCCCCAAGGATGAGGTTGCCTCCATCATACTCGACGAAGCCCTCGCCGTACTGAAGAGAAAAAGAAAGAGAAAGGCCATGGGAGGCCGGGATTAGAGAACCCGGCCGCATCGCTAAGATGAACAAGCTCGTCGTCCCTGTAATCGTTATCTCCCTTATTTTTGCCGCTTTTGCTTTTCCCAGCCCCGGCGCCGCCAAGACCGCCGGAGACGAAAACCTCGCATCGGTCGTCGAGACGGCAAGCAAGGCGATCGTCAACATAAAGACGGAAGAGGCGGCGAAAAAGGGGAGCGAGCCGCGCAGCGCCAGCCTTTTCAGGCGGTTTTTCCCGTCGGATGCAGACGATGTGCAGGAGACGGTGGAGAATATAGGGTCGGGGGTCGTCCTCGACCCTAAGGGCCTCATCGTCACCAACGAGCACCTCATCTCCAAGGCGACGACGATCCGCGTGAAATTCGTCAACCGCGAGGAGTACGATGCCCACGTCATCGCCGCAGACCCGGAGATGGACAT
>Ga0326728_10004643_pt1 | contig 40178 bp, 34 predicted proteins | sample MB3enrmetagenome_FD_207602 | JGI IMG/M metagenome (GOLD analysis project Ga0326728, IMG submission 207602) | Lab enriched peat soil microbial communities from McLean, Ithaca, NY, United States - MB31MN | ecosystem: Environmental > Terrestrial > Soil > Wetlands > Peat | place: USA: New York... | reverse complement strand
TTCCTACGGGTGGGGCGGGGCCATCGTCTCCAAGAAAATTACCGAGTTGCTGACTGGCCTGAAGACGCAGTTGCAATTTCTTGAGCCCGTTCTGGTGAAGGGGCTTCCCGGCGAAGACGCATTCAAGGCACTGGATTCGCTGGCGAAAGATATCTACACAGCCAATCAGGCAATGGATAAGGGAGTCGCCGCAGAGTAGGGGAGTCGTGACGAGCACCGGTCGCGGGGATCAGTTCCCCGCTCCGTGGCTGTCAGACGAGTTGCGGGTAAAGGCCTGTTCAGCGCCCCATCAGGGCGTATACTCAGGTTGTTCGGGTCGCATCCTGAGGCTTCGGAGCGGCACTGGAGAATCTTATGAGCATAACGAACTTCCTCGCCGGAAGCGCTTCCGCTTCAACCGGCATCCCCACAACAAAAGTGACCATGCCCACGCTTTCAGAGATGAAGCGACAGGGCAAACCTATCTCGTCCCTGACCGCCTACGATTACGCCACGGCGCGGCTGGTGGACGAGGCCGGAATCGACATGATTCTGGTGGGCGACTCGCTGGCCATGGTGGTTCTGGGCCAGGAGAACACGCTTGCTGTAACTGTGGACGAGATGCTGCACCACACGCGGGCCGTCAGCCGGGCCGTGCATCGCGCATTGGTAGTGGCTGACATGCCCTTCGGCAGCTATCACGGCACGGTAGCCGAGGGAGTGGCCAACGCCATTCGCTTCGTGAAAGAGGCTGGAGCCGAGGCAGTGAAGATCGAAGGCCCGCGCGTAGATCTGGTGCGCGCGCTGACCGAGGCCGAGATTCCGGTGGTGGGCCACCTGGGACTGACGCCGCAGAGCGTTCACCGCATGGGCGGCTTCCGCGTGCAGGGGCGCACCGTGGATACCGCGATGCAGTTGAAAGCCGAAGCTCTGGCCGTGGCCGAGGCCGGCGCAGGAGCGGTTGTGCTGGAAGGGATTCCGCGCGAAACTGCCGCTGCGATTACAGCCGAGCTGCCTGTTCCCACGATTGGGATTGGAGCTGGGCCGGAGTGCGACGGGCAGATTCTGGTGCTCCATGATCTGGTGGGCCTCAGCTTCAGTCCGGCGGCAAAGTTTGTGCGCCGCTACGCCGACGCCGGGGCGCTGATCCGCTCGGCCGTGGAACACTATCGCGAAGATGTGGAGCACCGCAGCTTCCCCAGCGACGAGGAGAGCTACCACCTGCCGGAAGCGGCTCGCAAAGCCCTCGACGCCAAAGAAAACGCGGGCACACTGCGGAAGGTCTAGTGTCCTGTCCCAGAAGTCCGCATACGAAATGAACTGTCATCCTGAGCAAAGTTTGCCGCGCTTTTTGCGGCAAACGGAGTCGAAGGACCTGCAGTTCGGGATTTCAATTGATGTTGAGAGTTTTGGGGACACCACACCAGGGAACCTCTGAACAAGTTGATGTTTTGAAGGGTACGGGCTTTACAGGCTGCGGAAAAACTTATCCAGAGAGATAAGAAGCGTCAGGGCACGACTCGTAGGTCAGGGCTTCAGCCCTGACTGTCGTAAGTCGCAATCAAATCAGATGGGCTTTACAGGCTGCGGAAAAACCTGATCCGGAGAGGCAAGAAGCGTCAGGGCACGACTTCAGTCGTGCCGTAAGCCGTTGAAAATATACGGCGGGCTTTAGCCCCTGCGGGAATGTTCGTCCCTCCACATCATCAGGAGAATTACTCGAATGGAAATTCTGCATACAGTGAAAGAGTTGCGCCAGTGGGCGCGCGAAAGCCGCCGCGAAGGCAAGAAGATTGGCCTCGTGCCTACGATGGGCTCGCTGCACGCCGGGCACGCATCACTGATTCGCGCGGCGCATGAGTCGTGCGGAGCGGTCGCGGTGAGCGTCTTCGTCAACCCCACGCAGTTTGGACCCAACGAGGATTACGGGCGCTACCCCCGCAGCCTGGAAGCCGACTGCAAGCTGGCCGAGGCGGCGGGCGCAACGGTAGTTTTCGCTCCCGCGGTCGAGGAGCTTTACCCCGCCGCCGCGGCTACATTCGTCGAGGTGGAAGGGCTCAGCGGGCGGCTTGACGGAGCTTCGCGGCCGGGGCATTTTCGCGGCGTGGCGACGGTGGTTGCGAAACTGATGATTGCGGCGGAGGCCGATCGCGGCTTCTTTGGCCAGAAGGATGCGGCGCAGGTGGCCGTGCTGCGCCGGATGGTGACGGACCTGCGGCTGCCCACGGAAATCGTCGTCTGTCCGATCGTTCGCGAGGCCGACGGGCTGGCGCTCAGCTCGCGCAACGTGTATCTGAGTGCGGCGGAGCGCATACAGGCGCTTACGCTCAGCCGGACGATTCGGCTGGTGGAGAAGCTCGCTGCCGCAGGAGAACGCAAAGCCGGCGCGCTGATTGAGGCTGCACGGCAGAGCTTCGCCGCCGAACCGGCGATCCGCGTAGACTATGTCGAGCTGGTGAATTGGGAGACGCTGGAGCCGGTGGAAACCGTCGCGCCCGGAAGCCTCTTTGCCGTGGCCGCGTGGGTAGGCGCAACGCGGCTGATCGATAACACAATATTGGCTTGAGACTCGAGCGCGCAGATCTCGATTCCAGGATATGGAAAAGCTGAGGCCTCAATGCGCTGTTTCCTCGCTACAATTGGGGCATGAGCAAACAAGCGATTGCAACTTCGTCGGCCCCCGCGGCCATTGGCCCTTACTCGCAAGGCGTGCGCCTTGGAAACCTGGTTTTCACAGCCGGAGTGGCAGGTGTGGACCCGGCGAACCAGCAGGTGGTTGCGGGCGGCATCACGGAACAGACCACGCGCACATTTGAGAGCCTGAAGGCCATTCTCGAAGCAGGCGGCACGAGCCTGGCGAAGGTGGTCAAGGCCACGGTCTTCCTGAAAGACATGAACGATTTTGCGGCGATGAACGCGGTTTATGGCGACTATTTTGCGCAGGCGGGCGCGCCGCTGCCGGCGCGGACGACGGTTGAAGCCGCTCGTCTGCCGAAGGATGTGCTGGTGGAGATCGAGCTGATCGCCGAGGCTTGAAGGCCAAGCTTTCGCTGCGCCTGCGCGGCCTTGCGCATCCAATCTGCTTGGAAGGAGCCGAGGAGGCACCTTATGAGCGAAGCGGGCGATAAAGGCGGGAAGCCGGAGAAGGTTGAGCGCACCGAGGCTGAGTGGCGAGCGCTGCTCACTCAGGAGCAATACAGGGTTCTGCGCGAAAAGGCTACCGAGCGCGCCTTCACGGGCGTGTTGACCGAGAACAACGAGACTGGGAATTATCACTGCGCGGGCTGCGGGGCGTTGCTGTTCCAGAGCGGGGCCAAGTTCGACTCCGGCTGCGGATGGCCAAGCTTTGTGTTGCCCGCCGAGTCGAAGGCAGTCTCCGAGCGCGAAGACGTAAGCCTGGGAATGCGGCGCGTGGAAGTCACTTGCACCCGCTGCGGCGGCCACCTGGGCCATGTCTTCCCTGACGGACCGCGCCCCACGGGGTTGCGCTACTGCATCAACTCCGCCTCGCTCACCTTCGAACGTGGGAGGTAGGGCGGCTGTTGCGGAAATCCGTACCCTTTCAAAACATCGAGGCCAAATCAACCGGCAGGGAAGAGAGAGCCCGAAGCGGAGGAAACCAGAGCCAGGCGCGAGCGGCGACGGGGCGGCTGGGGCTGGGGCGAAGCCAGCAGGCTGGCAATCTCGCGAAGTTCGGCGCGGGCATGAGCGATGGTCGTGGCCACGTCATCCAGAGCCTGGCCAGAGGGGGGCTCGATGGAGCTGGTAACCAGCAGCGGCAGGCTGGATTGCGGGTCGCGTTGGGGGACAGGCTGGGGTGCATGGCGGCGATGGCCCTGCTCGAGTGCTTGCCGCGCGCCAGCCAGTGTATAGCCCTCGTCGCGGACAAGGCGCTTGATCTTCAGGGCCAACTCAACATCATGACGGCGATAGAGCCGCTGGCCGGTTCCACTCTTGTTGGGCTTGAGCTGCGGAAACTGCGTCTCCCAAAAACGCAGAACATAGGTCTCGACACCACAAATCCGGGCCACGTCGCCAATCTTGAAGTAGAGGCGGTCGGGTATGACCGGCGAGTCAAGGTCGCGATTTTGGGTAAGTTGCATGGCCATGGCGAAGACGAGGAGGACACTGCAACGCGGGCAGGAATCCTGCTCTAGAGGGATTATAGGCCACAAAATGCACCAAATGTGAAGCAAAATCGACAGGCCGGGCCTCTTTTGTGGGGATTGTGCGGGTGGGGTGAGATGTCAAATAACTCCAAAACCCCACAATAATCTGTAAAGAGCCATTCATAGGCGACTCTTTCCTGCCAGGACCAATTCGCGAAGGTGCGGCACTCACCCTCAGTTCTTTCGAATCCTAATCCCCTCAAGCTCGGGCCAGAATCGAAGTTCTCTGAAGGATTGCGGCGTCTTTGCGGAGCCAGAAACCTGCTTCACAGGCCGCGAAGAACTTGATACAGGCCCGCAATTGCATCCGGGCAGCACTTTACTCGCGCCCAAAAAGCCTCGTAAGAGAACAAGCTTTAACCGCTCAGGAAAAGCCGGGCAGCAGAAAAAACACCTCTTACCCACCCACAAATCAGGGCTTAAATGCGGGCTTTTGCCAGTCCCGGGCGCCACGAAACATCAGCGAGCGAATAGCGAGCGATTGGCCCCACCGCAGGTGGCGAGTGGCTCCACCGCAGGTGGCGAGTGCCCGCGCCGCAGGTGGCTAGCGTCCCGAACTTCCAAATCCCTTTTCCGCGCGTGCCGACTCTTCCAGGCTCTCTACGGTTTTCACGTCTCCGGTCAGAACAGGAACGGGAATCATCTGGGCAATCTTCTCGCCCGCCTTCAGCTCGACAGCAGCTTCGCCCAGATTGGTCATCAGCACCAGGATCTCGCCCCTGTAACCCGCGTCGATCACCCCTGCGGTAGTCGCAATCCCCCGCGCTGCCATCGACGAGCGGTCCCGCACCAGCAACCCCAGCGGCTCGCCCGTCTGCGGATGCCGCGCCTCCACGGCAATTCCCGTTCGCACCTTGACCGTGCTGCGCGGAGCCAGCAGCGCGCCCGCCAGCGCAAACAGGTCATAGCCCAGGTCCTCGCCCTTGTGGGCCACCACAGGAGCCTTCGCCCCCGCCTCCAGCAACTTCACTCGTAGCATATGTCGATGGTAACGGATAAGCGGGGTTAGCGGTGCCAGCGGAGATAGCGGAGTTTGCGCAGCGAATGCATTCGCCAGTCCGCCAGAAGTCCACACATGCGCATCCAACTCCGCGACCGCCCGCGCCGCAGCAGGGCTAACTCTGCTAACCCCGCCAACAGCGCGCAGCGCGGCTAACACCGCTCCAAAAATGGCCAGCCCCGGCCGGAAACGCTCTCCCGGCCGGGGCTGTCTTATGTGCATCAGAATCATCGGCACGAGGACCTGTAAGCCGAATTCTGTCGTGTGCGGTCATTCCTCTAGGCGCCGCGTTGCCGCGGACACTCATCAGCGACCTACCCGGAGGTTTCGGCAAGTGCTCAAGCCGCCTGGGCGCATCGGGCAGATGCGCAGCCCGAGCCTGGCTCTTGGCTCGTGCTTCCCTCCCTATTTGGTCTTGCTCCGTGTGGGGTTTACCCTGCCCCAGCCTTCACAGACTGGGCGGTGCGCTCTTGCCGCACCTTTTCACCCTTACCCCGGCGCTGAAGCAGCAAGCTGTTTCAGGGGCGCCCTCAACCCGAAAGAAGAGGGGTAGCCGAGGCGGTATCTTTTCTGTGGCACTGGCCGTCCACGGGCTTTGAAACCCGCGTCCCGGACGTTATCCGGCACACTGCCCTGCGGAGTTCGGACTTTCCTCCCCCGGTGGTCCCTGGCGTGAGCCAGAGCCTCCGGCAGCGACCGCCCGGTCCTCCTGCCAGTGCTTAGTCTACCGCGAAACTTGCCCAGCCATTTCTTCGACACTTGCATCTGCGTCTCTCGCTACAATCAAATTGCCATGCTCCACTCCCTCTATCTCGGCCGTGTGGACTACGATGAAGCCCTCCGCCTCCAGGCGGAAATCGCCTCCCTCGTCGCGGCGGCCCGCCTCCCGAACGTCCTCCTCCTTCTCGAGCACCCTCCGGTGCTCACCCTCGGCCGCAACGCCCACCGCTCCAACATCCTCGCCTCGGACGAACTGCTTCGCTCCCGCAGCGTCACCGTCCACGAAATCAGCCGCGGCGGCGACGTCACCTACCACGGCCCCGGCCAGTTGGTCGGCTACCCCATCTTCGATCTGCGCACCCTGCGCAACCCGCGCGGCGGCCGCATGGGACCGAAGGACTTTGTGCATGGCATGGAAGAGGCTCTGATCCGTCTCTGCGCCGACTATGGCGTTCCCGCCGGCCGGCTCCCCGGCCTAACCGGCGTCTGGTGTGGCCTTTCCCTTCCACAAACCTCCTCCAAAGGTTCGCCGTGCGCAGCACCGGGACCGGAGCGGAAGATCTGCGCCATCGGCATCCATGTCTCCCACGGCATCACCTCTCACGGCTTCGCTTTCAACGTCTCGACCGACCTCAGAAACTTCGAGCTGATCATTCCCTGCGGCATTCCCGACCACCCGGTCACCAGCCTGCAGCAGGAGCCCCACAGCCCGGCCGAGCTGCCCTCCCTCGAAGCCCTGGCCTTCCAGGCCGCGCGGCACTTCGCCCAGGTTTTCGGCGAGACATTGCAGCCAGTCGAAACTCTCGCCGCCTTGCGTGCCCTGGCTGCTGTTGCCCCGCAGCATTTTCCTGCCGAAGACACGCCCCTCCACGCTCCGCCTGAGGTCGAACGCCTGCGCGGCGTCGCCGAGCATCCCGTCCGCGCATGAGCCGTCGAAGTCAATGGGAATTCCAGACCAGGAAGCCGGTTTAGGCCCAAAGTGAAACATTACTAAAAAATGTGACTTATGGTGTACGTCGCGCAAATTTTCGTAGCGACGAAGTAGAGGGAAATCCGCTATCCTTGCCCATATGCGTTTGCCCTCAGGTGATTCTTTGCTGGTGCAAATTATGGACGACGCGTTCGCCGAGGCGTCGCAGCACGCCGGTGACCGGCTCGTCTGCCGCCAAGGCTGTACCCAGTGTTGCCATGGGGCCTTTGTCGTGAATCCGCTCGACGTGCTCCGACTGCGTTCCGGCATGGATATGCTGCGGGCCACCGAGCCTGCTCTTGCCGCAGAGGTCGAGCATCGAGCGCAGATGTGGGTCGTCGAACATGAAGCGAGTTTTCCAGGCGATCCGCAAACGGGCGTGCTGGGCACCTCCGACTTCGATCGCGAGCGCTTCGAGGTCTTCGCCAATGAGGCGCCCTGTCCCGCCCTCGACACTGAATCCGGCCGTTGCGACCTTTACGCTTGGCGTCCCCTGACCTGCCGCATCTTTGGTCCCCCGGTCCGTATGGGCGACGGCCATGCGCTGGCCCACTGCGAACTCTGTTTTGTCGGCGTCAGCCAGGAAGATGTCGAGGCCTGTGAAATGACGGTCCCGTTCGATCTTGAAACGGAACTGCTCGAAGAGATTGCGTCGAGCAACGAGACCGTGGTTGCGTTTGCGCTGCTTGGGTAGAGAGGGCGTCCGCGCGGTAAACTGATGCGTGGACCCCTTGATGCCAATGCGCCCCTGCTGGGTTGAAATTCATACCCGTTTCCTTGAAGACAATTTCCGCTTTCTTTCCACGCTGGCCGCCTCCCAAGCGGAGTTGCTGGCCATCGTCAAGGCCGATGCCTACGGCCACTCGCTTGGTCTTTGCGCTCCTGCCGCCGTGCGCGCCGGGGCTCGCTGGCTCGGCGTCACTGACGTTGACGAAGGCGTCGCGGCGCGCGCTGTTTGCCCCGAGTCCAGGATTCTGGTGATTAGTGGCGCATTTCCCGGTCAGGGAGAGGCCGTCGTGCGCCATCGCCTCACAGCCGTGGCTTGGGAGCCGTGGCAGTTGGACGAGTTGGAGGGCGCCGCCCGCGCTGCTCGTGCAGCCTCTGGTTCGGTCCCCATCCACCTGGAAATCGACACCGGCATGAGCCGCCAGGGGGTTGCTCCCCATCAGCTTGCCTCGGTGCTGGCGCGCTTTGTTCCCGGTTCACCCCTCCGTCTGGAGGCCGTGATGACCCACCTCTTTGCCGCCGACGAAGCAGATGGCGCGGTGACCAATGCGCAACTGACGCAACTGGACGAGGCCCTGGAAAAAGTGGAGTTCGCCGGGGTCTATCCGGAGTGGCTCAGCCTGGGCGCTTCCGCCGCGTTGCTGGCCGGCCAGGCCGGCCCGATTGCCGCCCTCGCCGCTCGTCACGGCATGAAGGCTATGCTCCGTCCGGGTTTGGCGCTCTATGGGCTGGTGCCCGAGTTCGTCCCCGGCTTTGAATCTCAGGAGCCGGCCTCCATGGCCGCAGCTCGCGCCCGCCTTCAGCCGGTGCTTCAGTGGAAGACGCGCGTCGCATGTCTTCGCTCAGTTCCCGCCGGAGCCGTGGTGGGCTACAACGGCACCTTCGTCGCCACTGAGCCCATGCGCCTCGCGCTGGTCGCCGTGGGCTATGCCGACGGCCTCGACCGCCACCTCGGCAACCGCTTCAGCCTCCTCGTCCGCGGTGCTCGCGCGCCGCTGGTCGGCCGCGTCAGCATGGATCAGGCCGTCGTGGACGTAACCGGCATCCCCAGCGTTGAAATCGGCGACGAGGTCGTGATTCTGGGAACGCAGGGCGATGAAACCATCACCGCCTTCGACCACGCCAGGGCCACCGGAACGGTCCCCTGGGAGGTCTTCACCCGCATCGGCCCCCGCGTCCGCCGCTTCGCGGTCTGAGCCGGGAAAAGCACTCGCATTTTTCGTTGGCCGGCCCCAAAACAAAACCGGCGCGGGAGGCTGATCCCTCCCGCGCCGGCGCTTTGCACTGATCACCGACCAGTGTTCACTGCGTTACTTCTGGCGTCGTCGTCTTCGATCCCTTCACGCGGGGTGTCTTGGATAAGGTCGGAGCCTTCGACAGAGTTGGCCCGCTCGGCTCAGCCGCAAAGCCCGAGCCCTTCTTGATGTTTACATCGCCGTTCTCCGCGCTCACCACAATCTTTGCTCCGCCGGAGCCGATTCGTCCCGTGACGGTCTTGTTCTCTTCGCCGCTCACGGACAAGCCATACTCTGTCGTGATGTCGCCATTGTGTGTGCGGCCGTTAACAGTCGCCGACGCATTGGGCGGCAGCGTCACCTCTACGTCGCCCTTGCTGTTCTTCGCCTCCACCCCGTAGTTGCCCGCCGGCTCAACCGCAATGCGGCCGTCGCGGTCCTCCACGTAGCTGTCCCCGTAGATCTGGCTGAGGTCGATATCCTTCGAGTGCGTCACCACGCGCACCTGCCCCTTGGCTTCATTCAGGCGCAAGTCGTCCGAGTTGAGGCTCAGGTCGCCCGGCAGAGCTGCCATCTGCAGTTCCGTCACCGAAGTGTGCAGGTTGACTGTCCCAGAGATGTTCTTGATGTAGACATCCCCCCAGAATTCGCCGTTCAGAGCAACCTTGCCCTGGACATCCGTGAGTGTCAGGTCGTTGCAGTGGCCATCGACTGTGACGTCCCCCTCCACCTGGTGAGCGGAAAAGTCCCCCTTGTCGTTGCTGAAGTGTCCCTGCACTGGTCCGGTCACTGAATTCAGGTCGATATTGCCGTGAGAAGTCGTAACGCTGACGCCCGCGCTCAGGCCGGCCGCCGTCACGTCGCCACGCCCCGAGTTCACCGTGACCCGCGCCGTCTTCGGCACGCTCACCGTCAGATTCAGCCGCCCGCTCGAGTTGCCGCTGGACTCCACAGTCACTGAGTTGCCACTCACCTTGAGCTGCGCTGCTTCGGCGTCGAAAATCTTCTTCGCGTCCGATTCCGAGCTTGTGTAGGCCAGTTCGTGCGCCTGCACCTCAATCGTCGACCCGTCGCTTGCCGTCACGCTCACGTCACCACGAGGATTCTCGATGTCGATGGTCGCGTTCGCGGGTATCTGTTCGCTCAGCATCTTCTGGTCAGTCTCATGCGCTGGCAGGCCGAAGGTATTGAAGAAGTCCCCATGGTCGCCCCAATCGGAAAACCACGGGCCCATGTGATTCCATCCCGAAGCGCAGAAACCCACAATAGCCAGCAGAATGATGATGCCCACAAAACTGCCGCCGCGCCGCACCGGAACTTCCCGCCGCAGGTCCATCGCCCATTCCGCCATCAGGCCCAGGCCTGCCGCAATCAGCAGGAGCGGCCACCAATGGCCATACCATCCCCAGAAATCGCCCGCATTGATGCGGCCCATAACCAGAAGCAGGGCCACAACTCCCACGCCGATCAGAATCACGGGACCCACAACTGAGGGAACCCGTGGGCCGTAAGTGCCCATGTAGTTGGCCTTCATGGCGTGCTGCTGGGCCTTCCAGGCATCGCGCTGTGCGCGCCACGCGGCCTTTTGCTGTTCCCGGTAAACCCGCCACTGGGTCTTCGGATCGTAGGGCGGAATCGGGGGTTGCGCGCCTCCCGGAGGCGTGGTCGGAGGTATGCTGCTCATGATTGTCCTCCTTTGGAGTCCTTGTGCTCGGGTGAGACAAATGCCGTCGGTTGTCCTGGGTATGAAGGAACGCCTGTTCCGGCTTTCTGCTCGGATCCTCCCGGTTGAGGCGCGCCAGGATAAGGCTGGCCGGGATAGGGCGGATAGCCCCCCTCACTGGCCAGCGCCGCCCGCTCAGCCAGGACTAACATCCCGGCCAGAATCAGAAAGAACGGCCAGCTCTTGCCCCAGCTCAGAATGTCAGCCTGGTTCAGCAGGGCAAGTACGCCAACCAGCAGAAGAAATGCGGGACCGCGCAAGCGGCGAATCATCATGTAACGGCTCATTTGGAACCTCCTTGCAAACCGCCAAGACGGCGGACAATCAGCCAGACACCAACCGCGATCAACATGATCGGCCACGCAAACTCCAGAAGACGGCCCTCGAAGATGTCCAGCTGCGCCAGCAGAAACAGCGTGCCCAGCACAATCAGCACAATGGCCCCTATGGGTTCATGGTGCCGCCAGCAGATCGGCGCCACCGGCGCTCCGACGGGATTCGTAAAACCAGCGCCCGCTGGCCCGCACGGGCCTTGGTCAGCCGACGGATAAGTACTGTATCCCGCCAACGGCGGCTCACTGCTCTCCGTCCCCGCTCCCGCCGGCATCTGCCCCGCTTCGGGATGGACCGGAGGCTGCGGCCGTGTGCCCAGGTTCAGCCAGCTGCCCACCTCGTTCAGCCCGAACGGATCCGGTGGCGGCTGGCCCTCGCGAAGCGCCTTCGCCGTGTGGTAAGCCTCAAACGACTGGTAGAGAATCCACGCCGCAATAAACAGCCCGAAGATTCCGTGATACTCCGTGATGCTGATCAGCGCCGCGAAGATGATCACGTGGATAAAAGCCTTCAGAAACTGGCCGTTGTACATCGCGCCCACGCCGGGAATCAGCCCCAGCGCCGCTGCCGCCGGAGGGTTCGGCCCGCTTGCAACAGGCGTAATGAAGGGTTGTTGATAGGTCTGCCACGCCCTCCAGCAAGGCTCGCAGAGTACCTGTCCTCCCGCTGCGGTGCGCGTGCAGCTGGAACAGAGCGCCTGGCCGCAGTTCTGGCAATACGCTGTCGAGCTGACTCCAATGTGATTTACGCAGTCCATGCTGTGCTCCTTTCCCTTTCTTCCTTCGCGGAGCCGACGGAGTGCGCGGATTCGGGCCCCCAGCGCCAGCTCTCGGCAGCGGGGGAGAAGGATCGGCCCTGATACGTCAGGGAAGCTTCCATGAATTCTGTTTCGTTGAATGTCGGTGCGGCAGCCGGGCTTGCTGACTGCTGCGGTGAATCTGCCGGAACACCGCTCTTCTGATGATCCGGAGAGTGTTTCGACTCGCCGGGCGCTGGTTCTTGCTGCTTCTCCCGGTTTTCTTTGCCTTCGCCCTGTGTCGCCGGGCGAAGTTCCTGCACTTTCAGCTGCACCTCGCGCACCAGCCGCGAGTGATCGTAATAGCGAATGATCGGCGTCGACGCCATCGTCAGCCGCCGTTCCATCATCGACCGCACCATGCTCGGCCGCAGATTCGCAAGCTTCAAGTCGCTCAGCCGCACGCCCGTCAGGTTCAGCGTCATCGCGATGGAAAAGAAGGCCATCGCCGCTGTCATCATCAGCCGTGGCTCCGCAAAGCGCCGCACATGGCTCATCAGGCCGGGCCGCTGCCACGCCGGAATCGCAACCGGGCGGATCGCCGCCACCTTCGCGCCCCCGCTCATCAGGCCGTAGCCCGCTTCCTGTCCTGGGCCGGTCTTCGCCAGTATCTTGTCCAAAAGCCCGGCCGGCACTTCCGGCTCGGGCGAAAGGAACTCCAGCCACTCGCGCCCCCGGCTCGCTTCTTCAAACAGCGCCGAACACTCTGGGCAGGCAACCATGTGGGCGGCAAAAACCGCCTCGTCCTCAGGCTTCAGCAACCCGTCCAGCGCGTCCGCCAAAAGTGCTTCCCACTGCCCGCAGGCTGGGGAGCTCGGAATGTCTGTGCGCTCTCTCATGGTTACATCACCTCCCGTTTATTACGTTCCAAAAGCCTCGCCAGTTCCGCGCGGCCTCTGCTGATGCGGCTTTTCACCGTTCCTTCGGGAATGCTCAGCACCTGGGCAATCTCCTTGTAGTCCATATCCTGCAAATCCCGCAGAATGACCGCCTCGCGCAGATCCACCGAGACCCGCGCCAGCGCATCCTGCACCATCTTGGCCAGTTCCTTCTTGGCTGCCGCCTCGTGCGGCGAAAGGCCGTGCGAAGTGAGCCGGTCCACCGGCTTCATGTTCTCGGCCTCATCCCAGCCGTCGTCCAGCGAACCGGTGGCCCGCTGGTTCCGCGTCCGCCGGAAGTTATCCACCAGCAGGTTGCGCGTCATGGTTGTGATCCACACCTGCAGGCTGCCCCGCGTCAGGTCAAAGCTCGCTAGGTTGGAGTAGATCTTCAGAAAAACGTCCTGCGTCAGGTCCTCGGCATCCGCCGGGTTCCCGGTAAACCGGTAGCAGAGCCCGTAGACGCGCTTGTGCTGCTCGCGGACCAGTTCGGCCCATGCGCTGGAATCGCCGTCCATGCAGCGGCGGACGACTTGGGACCAGTCAATCTCCAGAGAAACTGCCTCCCTGCGCGCCTGGCGGGCAACGGGCTCAACTTCCGTACGCGGCCTCGCGGCCACGGCTGTCTCTTTCCGGACTCCCGCATCGCGCCGTAAAGGCCAGCCCAGGATCCCCAGCGATAGTTTCTTGTCGCTGGGGTGGTTGGCTGGCATTGCCAGCCCCATCCCGTTCCAGCTTAATGTACCCACGCATTCCATGTAGCGTTAGTACGCAGGATTCTGTGGATTGGTTCCCTTCCAGCCAATCCGGACTCCGCCCGCGAAGACAGGGAATCAACGCCAACGGGCAGGCGGCGCCTCTCCATGCGTCCCCTTCCGCCGGAATGCATCTCAAAAGAACCTGCCTTGAACCGAAAACTCCCTGAAGCGGTTCACAAGTGAAATTGACCACGGTTCAACGGCATCGGTTGGTGAACGGGCAAAAGGCCTTCCTGCCAGTAGCCACTGAGCGCTTCGACACAGTCGATATCCTCTGAGGGGGTTCGATTCTTGCGGTCGGGACATGGCAGATATCCTTGGACGGGAAGGCTGCGGCTCCAGTAAAATCAAAGATAATCGCTGGAGTGCGGCAACGAACCACCTCGCGCTGTCGGGTATACTGGTCCCTTCATCGCCTGCATGAGATATGTGCCACGAGCCGCCGCCGCGAATAGAGCTCAGGAGTCCCGCCGTTTTGAAGTTGCGTTTAGCCACGTCCATGCGTCGCCTCGCGTCTGCCCGTCAAGCTTTCACGCTTGCTGCCCTTGTTGTGCTCCTTGCTGCCGCTCCGGCGGCCAGCGCGCGCAACACCGAGCACCACAGGCATTCTCATCGTCTCCACTCAATGAGGCACATGCTGTCGGACGTTGGCCTGCCTGGCATGGGTTTCATTTCTGACGAAGACATGCCTGAGGAGAGCGAAATGGCTGAGGATAGCCAGAAGCCCGAGGACAGCCAAAAGCCTGAGGATAGCCGGAAGCCTGCGGATGGCCGGAAGTATGAGCTCAAGCTCGCGCGGCAGGGCGGCGAGATCATCGACGTCATTTACAGGGTGGGCGACAGGTATATCCCCGAGGCTCTCGACAAGCTCAGCCATTTCCTTCGCGACAGCCACAACGACGAGGTCAAGAGCTACAATCCCCGCACCTTCGACGTGCTCCACACGATGCTTGCGAAGCTGAATCGATCGACCAGCGTAATCGAGATCCTTTCCGGCTATCGAACCAAGGAGACGAACGACGCTCTCCGCGAGAGTGGAACCACCAACGCAGCCGAGCACTCACAGCATATCGAAGCGAATGCGCTCGATCTCCGGGTTCCTGGCATTCCAGCGGTGCAGTTGCGCGACGCCGCGCTTTCACTCGGTGCTGGTGGCGTGGGCTATTACCCCAAAGGTCAATTCATCCACGTAGACACGGGTCCCGTCAGGGAGTGGACCTATGCGCCGCACCGCGCGAGGCATGCTCGCCGCCATCGCCGCGCCTAGAGCGTTTTTGGAATACGCCCAGACTTCTTGAGAAATGTAAGAGACGGCTTTTCCTTGAGGAAAAAGCCACTTGAGCGTGTTGCTTTCGGTTTACACCAGTTTCTGAAATACCATAACGCCACGGCTTGGCCCTGCGAAGGCATACGATAGAGTAAATTCTTCCCCGGCAGAGCCCGGGGACTTTACGGCATGTGACCCCTCAAAGGGGCCTGGCTTCGAGCCTTGCCGAAACGAAGCCTAAACCGCCCTCCCGCCCTGCCTTTCCAAATACCCCCCCACAATCCCCGCTACCTCTTCCAGAAATGCGCGGTCCATCTCCTTGAAGGCCGCCGGGCTGTGGCTGTCGATGTCGATCTCGCCCACCACCTTCCCCCGTGCGCGGATGGGAACGACAATCTCGGATTTTGTTCGCAGCGAGCAGGAAAGATAACGCGGGTCCGTCTTCACGTCATCCACCACAATCGTCTCTCCCTCAACCACCGCTGCCCCGCAAATGCCCTCCGTCAAGGGAATGCGCACATGAGAGGTCAGTTCGCCCACAAAGCAGCCAAGAACAAGCGTCTCCGGCTCCTCCGGATCGAGCCTGTAAAACCCCGTCCAGTCGTAGTAGGGGATTTGCTCCGACATCGCTTCCACAATGTCTCTCTCCAGTTCATCCAGCGTCGGCGCGCTCGCGCCCATCTCCCGTATGCGGGCAAGCAGGGAATTCATTTCCGGGGTGAGTTTCTGGGTGGCCATCTTCATCTCCATTTCAGGTGTATCACAGCCATTCCAGCTCCCCGCTATCCGGCCATCAACTCAGCCTCTGCTGTTAACAAATCGAATCCCTCAACGCATTTTCACGGATGCTGCAAGACCCTCCGTGCCACATCCATTTCACGCTCTTTGTGAAATGGGTGGGAGACCACGAACTTTCCCCCACAGGAACAGTAAAAAAGCCCCAAAGAACCACTGAATAGGTTGATGTTTTGAAAGGGCACGGCCTTAGTCGTGCCGGACACGCAATCAAATCAGCTTGGCTTTACCCCTGAGGGAATGCTCGATGTGGCATCGAACCTGATCAGAGCTTCTCTAAACGGTGGCTCTGCGCAATCACAAGAATATATTGGCCTTAAACTGATCTCACCCCAAATCACGAATTCGCTTGACTCTCTTTAGTGTATGCAGTATACATACAGTCAACAGTTGGAGCCGATCATGTTCCTGACTTTGCAACCCAACGACAAACGCCCGGTTTACCAGCAGATTGTTGACGGCGTAAAGACCTTGATTGCCCGCAACGGACTGCGCGAGGGAATGACGCTCCCTTCGGTTCGCCAGGTGGCGGGCGATCTCGGCATCAACCTGAACACCGTCGCCGTCGCCTACCGCCAGCTCCAGGACGAGGGATTCGTTACCGTCCGTCACGGAGCGGGCGCGGTGATCTCATCCCGAACACCCCATCCCATCGACGAGGCCGAACTCTGCCAGTCCTTGCGCATCGCCCTGACAGAGTTGATTCTCGCCGGAAAAACAAGCCAGGAGATCGAAGAGACCGTTCGCCGGGAACTCGCCCTCCTGCAACAGACCCGTTCTTGCAACACAGAGAAAGGAGGCGCTCAATGATTGCGCCAACCGATTTTGAGGTGATGGTTCTTGTCACGGCTTTGGTCGTTCTCTCTCTCGTTTACAGTCTCGTGAAATTCGCATGGAAGCAGCCGCTCCAGAACGGGCCGGGCTACTTCCTGGGCATCGAGGTTCCAGCGGGCTTCTATGATGGACCCGGAAAAAGATGGCTGACGGGCTACCGCGCCATTCTGGTTGCCTTGCACCTCGCGCTGGCCGTGGCCTTGGCCCTCTGCTTTGCGTTCAAGCGCTGGGATCTGATTCCGCTCTGGTGTGGCGGCTTCGCGCTTGTCTACGTGCCTGCCCTCTTCACGCTCAATCTCTGGACCCGCCACAAGCTCGGAGCCAGGCCGCCGGTCCGCGCCGTTGCTCTCTCGCTGGAAAGCCGCCGCCTCGGCGATTACATCTCCTGGCCAATCGAGACTCTCTATGCCGTCATCATCGCCGCCTGTTGGTGGCTGCTGCTGCGCCGCGGCCTGGCTATCGACTGGCTGCCCCCGCTGCAGATGACCTGGGCCGCGCTCATTCTCCCCGGCAAGATCGCCCTCGTTCGTTCCGGCGCTCCGCTGCCCGCCGAACGCGCCGAGGAGCACTATCGCTACCAGGATGCGATGCGTCGCAACGCCATCCGCGCGCTCAATGCCTGGGGCTGGCTCATGCTCGTCACCCTTTGCGGGTTTCCCTTGCGGTTGATCTGGCCCCCGGCGTCGCTTCCGGCGCTGGTATGGATCTTCCTGGCCGTTTTCACCGCGGTCTTTCTCTGCATGATGATCGTGATCTACCGCGGAATGCGCCTGGCGGCGACGATGGGCCGCAATCTGCTCCCCGCCGGCAGTTGGATGACGCCCTTTCGCCGCGTAACACGCCAGATGAACCGCTTCTACCTGATCTGGTGCGCCATCTGGGTTGGCGGCATCCTCGTTTTGAACATCTACTCGCTTTGCCGCTGAGCCTCACCCGCCAGGTCGCCTCTCAGGCGGATGGCCCATATCTAACCAATAGAGTTGGGTGCCCCGCATCTGCCGCGTTTTTTGCGGCAAATGCGGGATAACGCCACGGTAAGATCAACAAGATAGTTCCCATACTGGAATCACAAAACGCTTCAGAAGCAAAAACCTCGTCTGGCGATTGGCCCTCAACGTAAAATGGCGTTATGGGCAAGGTGTTGCAGCTGTTTCCAGAACTCGACGAGGATTTCGAGCATGATCCGCTGGAGAACCCTCGCAATCTCTGTGAGATTGTCGTCGGAGATGCAAGCAGGGTACTCCTTGGCTTCCCGGACGGCCTGTTTCAATCTGTCGTGACTTCCCCACCATATTGGGGGTTACGCGACTACGGGGTCGAAGGACAGATTGGCGCCGAGATGGACGTGAATGAATACATCTCAAATCTTGTGTCGCTCTTCCGTGAAGTGCGAAGGACTCTCGCGTCAGATGGGACATTGTGGCTGAATATAGGTGATAGTTACACGAGCGGCGGGAGAACTTGGCGAGACGAAGATGCAAAGAACAAAGGCCGAGGAATGTCTTACCGGGCACCCACGCCCGATGGCCTTAAACCAAAGGATCTGATTGGCGTGCCATGGCGGGTTGCATTTGCGTTGCAGGCAGATGGCTGGTACCTGCGATCCGACATAATCTGGAATAAGCCAAACTGCCAGCCTGAGTCCGTGAAGGACCGTCCAACTCGCTCACACGAGTTCGTTTTTCTTTTCTCAAAGTCCGAAAGATATTTTTATGATTATGAAGCGGTCCAGGAACCGGCGCAGGACAAGGCACAGAGGCGCAAGAACAGACGAAGCGTATGGAACATAAATACCGAACCGTACGCGGGCGCGCATTTCGCCGTCTATCCGAGAGCGCTGGCACGGCTCTGTGTCGCAGCCGGATCGCGAAAGGGCGACAGGGTCCTCGATCCGTTTTTTGGCTCCGGCACAACGGGCGTCGTCTGCAACGACCTTGAACGTCAGTGCACCGGCATTGAGATCAGCGAGGAATACGCTGACCTAGCTAGGAATAGATTGTTCAAAGGGTGCTGATTCGAATTGCCAAGTTGCGTGAACAGTACATAAATCCTTCCTTATCTTTTTGATTTGCAGCTTTCGCTCTGTGCCTCCGTCAAAATAGAGCGCAAATCTCAATTTGCCGTCTGCGTCCCTGACATAACCATAGCCGGGCTTTGGCGCTTGAAGGCTGCGTGCCTGAACCACCAATTCCGCGTCTATGCCCTCCAACAACAAAGACTTTGGAATCTCCACCAATTCATATAGGTATAGCTTCGGTCCCGGCCGAAGACAACGGAACTGGAAGATTCGTTCGTAACTCTGCATGTGCTCAAGAAACATGTCCCGGAGCCGCGGCAATTCCCAAACTCCTTTACCAAGCTCCATGAACTTGCTGATGTGCAGAAAATCGTCGCGGATGCCTGCGTCAGCCTGAGTTTTGAGGCTCACTGGGACGCCGTTGATCGTTATATCGTGACCGCGATTTGTTCTGTTCGCAACAAGTTCAGCTCGAATCCCTGCACGGTTCAAAGATCTTTCCAGGGCAAACTCAAAGCGATCTTTGCTCAAAGCCTGACGACTGAATGCGTGGTGTATTCGCAACGCATCGCCGAACATGTCGAGAACGGCCGGCGTTACGATATCGGAATCGTCCTTGCGACGGAATTCACAAGGCAACTGAAGCTGCCGGATCACCGCTGCGACCAATTCCATTTGAGACGGAGTGAGCGTAGCTAGAACTTGTGACATGGAATCATCGAGTTTTGGGTGGTTCGTCATCGCTTTCATGATAGTGTCCAGAAACGGGACAGTTCTGAAGAAAGCAGACATGAACCTCAGAAGACACCGCCCAGATCAGGGTATCGGGGGAGTCGCTGGTTCCGAGTGCCCCATCCTATTCGCGTACTTTGCGAAGGATGAAAACCACGAATGTCCCTGTGAGCGACAAGCGAGCGGTTGGCCCCACCGCAGGTGGTTGCAGATGATTTCCTTACTTTGTTGCACAATGATTTCAGAAGTCTTCGTACCGCTTTTCAGCCGAAAGTTGTCGACAGAGGCCGAAACGTCCCGTAACTCCTTATCCTGGACGATTCTGCGGGCAACTCTTTTGTTTTGACGATTTTGCAGCGCGCCCCAGCTCGTAACCTTATGAAAACAAGGATTTTGCTCCCAAAATAGGGGTGGGGGGGGTGCCATGACCTGACGCCAATTCCTCTGCCTTACGGCAGCGAAACCTCAGTACCGCTGCAGAAACTCCGGATCGACGGGGTTCTCGAACAGCGAGGCGTCGCGGGTAACGATCGTCAGTCCCGATGGCGTCACAAAATAGCGCCGCTTGTCTTCAACCGGGTCGTAGCCGATCACCGTGCCCTCAGGGATGTGCACATCCCGGTCGATGATCGCCTTGCGAATCCGGCAGTGCCGCCCGATATTCACGTGCGAAAAAATGATGCTCGCGTCCACGTTCGAGTAGGAGTTCACGCGCACATCCTGAGACACCACCGAGCGCGAAACCGTGGCGCCGGAGATGATCACGCCGGCCGTGATAATCGAGTCAACCGCTACGCCGGAGCGCCCCGGCTCGCCGAAGACGAACTTCGCCGGCGGATACTGCCGCACACGCGTGCGGATCGGCCAGCTCTTGTCGTACAGATTGAAGATCGGCGAAACCGAGCAGAGGTCCATGTTGGCGTCGTAGTAGGCGTCCAGCGTGCCCACGTCGCGCCAGTAGAGCGCCTGCTGCTTGTTCTCGTCCACAAAGTTGTACGCCATCATCTTCTTCTTGCCCAGAAGATTGGGTAAGATGTCGTGGCCAAAGTCGTGCTTCGAACTCGGGTCTTCCGCGTCCGCGATCAGCGCCTTCAGTAGCACCTCGGTGCTGAAGATGTAAATCCCCATCGAAGCGTCCACCGCATTCGCGTTGAACGGCGAACGGATGCTTGTCTGGGCCGGTTTCTCCTGGAAACCGAGAATCTCGCCCGACTGCGCCACTTCAACCACTCCGAAGCGCGAAGCCTCCGCCGGCGCAATCGGCAGCGTCGCCAGCGTCACTTCCGCCTTGGTTTCTTTGTGGTACTCCAGCATTCGGCTGTAGTCCATCTTGTAGATGGCGTCGCCTTGCAGGATGATCATGTACTTGGGCTGCTCGCTGCCGATCGAGTAAATGTTCTGGTAGACCGCATCGGCGGTCCCCATGTACCAGTTCGAGCCGGTCCGCTGCATCGGCGGCAGAAGCTCGAAAAACTCGCCCAGCTCCTGCGCCACAACCCCCGTCCATCCTTCGCGAATGTGCCGGTTCAGCGACAGGGCCTTGTACTGCGTGAGAATGTACACCTTCCGCAGGCCGGAGTTGATGCAGTTCGAGAGTGTGATGTCGATGATGCGGTAGTGCCCGCCAAATGGCACCGCCGGCTTCGCCCGATCCCGTGTCAGCGGAAAAAGCCGCTCTCCCGCTCCGCCCGCAAGCAACACTCCCAATGTGTCTCTCATATCCATATCAACCCGCCTTTGACCTGTTCCTGCGCAAGAAACCTCTACCAACTCTGGGTGCCCCACCCTCGGCGCTGTCATTCTGAGCGAAGCGAAGTCGAAGAACCTGCGTTTCACTCCATCGCGCCTAGGGTGGGCTTCCACAACACTCTACGGCAACGCACAAATCCTGCAGTCAGAACCCTGAACGGCGATTCTTCAACACTATCGCCGAACGATGGAGAATACCACACCCGGCTGAATGCGTCAGCCCCTCTCACTCTATCGAAGAATACCCGCTCCTGACACAAAAAACCGGAGCCGCCAGCGACACATTCCTGTCGTGGCGACTCCGGTTTTGAAAAAAGTGCGAAGCAGAAATCCTCGCCCTGACGTCATTTCATGCCATTCGCGAGACTGTCTTTACCGCTTGCCTTTGAACTTGTACTGCACCCCAACCGAGATGGCAAAGTTCACATCCGTCTGCGTGATCTTGTTTCCATAGTTGATGCCGTAGCGCGTGATCACCGCATCCGGCGTAATGCGAAAAACCCAGTGCGCCGAGCGATTCATATCGATATGCCCGCCGATGATCGCCGCCGGCGCAACCTGGTTGTTATAGAAGCCAACTACGGCCGGCGAGTTTCCCCGCAGGTCCTGCTCAAAGTGGCCCCATGCCCCGCCCACCAGCGCGTGCGCAATCAGTGCGCCGTGCTTGTTGTGCGGTCCCAGCCACTCCGGCCCGGCAACAAGCAGGTACTGGCTCACGAATGGCCCGTCGATATTCACGGTGTTCGGCGCGGCGCCGCTCGTGCCTACATACCCGCGGCCCGTGCCCTCAACGGCCCAGCGCTTGGCGAACCAATAGGAGCCCGAAAGATCCAGCCCGCCCAGATTTGACCCCTCCAGCAGGTTAGGACCCGCCTTCATGTGGTCATAGGCCATGCCCAGCGAAACATCGTACCGGTTGTCATAGCGCACGTTAGCCAGCGGGTCGATGGCGATGTAGGTGCCGTTTCCGGCCGTCGGCAAAGCGGTGCTTTGTGCCTGGGTGCGGCTTCCGGCACAAAGGGCCAGAGCGGCAACCGCAAAGAGAGAAGCGGAGAATATTACTGAAGTACGCATCGTTATTCAGCTTACAGGACCATACCAGCAGGGAACAACGAAAACCGGGCGGTCATGGCCGATCCGGTATGAAAGCAATCCAGCGGGGTGCCCATCCTTTCCGCGTTTTGTGTGGAAAGGATGGAAAACCACAACAAATTCGTTTCATGCCGTATCCACATTTCCCTTACGGCTCACAACGCTCTGCCCAGCGCGCCCAGATCAGGTACCGCACCGTCTTCAGCACTTCGACGCTCGTGATGACCCCTTGGTAAGCGCCTGATTCCGGTTCCAGCATCGGCGCCGCGTGCGTCCGCCACTTCAGCGGCATGGTGTCGAAGATCATCCCCGCGCGTGGCAGGTGATAGCCGCTTGAAACCACCTCCGCCGACCGCCACCCATGCGCATTCATCATCCTTTCCGAGTAGCAGGCATTCTCAATCGTGTCCCTGGCCTCCGGCTCAACCAGAATCGCCGTCTCCGGAATCCCCTGCGCCTCGGCCGTTCGCGCCATCACCCGTGCATCCGCTAAAGGCGTCCTGCGCGAGCCCCCGGTCATGATCAGACGCGGCGCCGCGCCCCGCTCATACTCGCGCACCGCCTCCGTCACCCGAGCCAGCATCTCCGGCTTCGGGTTCCCGTCCGGGTCTGCCGGACTGCCCAGCACAATAATGGCGTCAAACCGCGTCAGCGACGTATTCGAGGTGGGTGCCAGCATCCGCGCCACCGCTCCCCAGCCCAGCAGGCCAAGCATCAGCAACACTGCCGTCACAATCGAGCGGCTCCGCCAGCTCAGCCTATGCCGCCGCGCCGGCGCATGCCTCTGCCTCGGACGCCGCACAGGCGTCTTGCGGGATCTGCGTATCTCGGTCAAAGTAACTCCCAGCCTCCACTTTAACTCGGAGGCTGGAGTCTCGGTCGGGAGTCAGAGAGCGCCGGCTGCCGGGTGCCCCATCCTTGCGCCTTGTTTCTGGCACAAGGGTGTGAAGCCACAAAACCCCTGCGAGCGAATAGCGAGCGTTTGGCCCCACCGCAGGTGGCGATTGGCCCCACCGTAGGTGGCGATTGGCCCCACCGCGGGTGGCGATCGGTCGCGCCTCAGGTGGGCTTACCCCAGATCGGCCGCCTCACCCCAAGCCTCCAGCACGAACTCGTTCAACGGCTTGCGCTCGCGCGGCTGGCTTTCCATCGCTACCAGTTGTTCATTCCCCAGCGCAGCCGGCTCTCCCTGATAACCCAGGGCTATCACCGATCCGAAGGCGTAATCCTCCGGAATCTCAAAGGCCTTGCGCGCAATCTCCTGGTCAAAACCGGCCATCTGGTGGGTCGCCAGGCCCAGCGCCGCCGCTTGCAGCGTCAGATACGAGGCGGCTGCACCCAGGTCGTACACGCCATAGCCGTTCGTCGTCCCGTTGTGGGTGAACTTGGTGCTCGCCACGCCCAAAATCAGCACCGGCGCCGAGCCCGCCCAGCTTTGGTTGAAGCCAATGAGCGTAGAGAAAATCTTCTTGTATGTAGGCGTGCCGCGCCTGCCAACCAGAAAGCGCCACGGCTGCTCGTTATACGCCGATGCGGTCCAGCGCGCGGCCTCGAAAACCGTCCTCAGGTCGGCCGCGCTCACCTCGCGGCTTGAAAACGCCCGCGGACTCCACCGGCTCACCACCGCCGGCAACACTCCCTCGGCTGCGGTCGCCTGCTTCAATCTGTTGACTTCAACGGCGGATAGGGTCATTTCGTACGCTCCTTCAAATCAATCAACTGTACTTCGTTGGATTCAAAGATCTCGGCGAAAGATTCCCCGTTCGAAGAAAAACTTGTTTGAACGGATATTCGCCCGAGGGAAGCGCCTCTCATCGCATTGGAAGTACGGTATTTGAAAACAGCGTGAAACGTCATGGCTTACGCTCCCGTAGGGAGCGGAAGAGAATAGCCCAGCATGAAGCGCAGCGGAATGCTGGGTATGCTGGCCAGAGAAGCATTGCGCCCCGTAGGGGGCGCTGTTAGGGTCCTCCCTCCATCCCCGCGGAACGTCTATTCCGCCGCCCGCCTTCGCAGCCACGCCCTCAGCACAAACATCGTCACCACCGAGGCCGTCAGATCGCTCGCCGGCCCCGCATACCACACGCCATTCAGCTTCCAGATCAGCGGAAGAACAATCAGAAACGGGATCAGAAACACCACCTGCCGCGAAAGCGAAAGCAGAATGGCGATTCTTGCCTTGTCGATGGACTGAAAAAAACTGCAAGTTACCATCTGGAATCCCACGATGGGGAAGAAGAGAACGCAGATGCGCATGCCCGCGACGCTTTGGCGAATCAGTTCCGCATCTCCTGTGAAGGCGCTGGCCACCGCGTGGGGCAGCAACTCTCCCAGAAGGAATCCGAAAGTCGTGATGCAGGTGGCGGCGCACACGGCCAGCTTGTAGGTTTGAATCGCCCGGCCCAGGTTGCGCGCGCCGTAGTTGTACCCGGCAATTGGCTGCATGCCCATGTTCAAGCCCACGGTGATCATGATGAACAGGCTGAGCACAACATTGATGATTCCAAACGCGCCAATGGCATAGTCGCCTCCGTAGCGCGTCAGCCTCGTGTTCACCAGCACGGCAACAAAGCTGGCGCAGAAGAGCATGATAAAGCTGGGCAGCCCGATCGAGATGACCTCCCGGATGATTCTCAGCCTTGGCCTGAAGCATCCCCGGCAGAAGCGCATGGCGTGTTCCTTCCGCGTAAAGTGCGCGAAGGCCCATACACTGCCGGTGCACTGCGCGCAGACGGTTGCCGTCGCCGCTCCCCGGATTCCCCAGTGGAAAGCAAAGATGAACAGCGGAGCCAGCGCCAGGTTGACCGCCACCGTCACCAGCGTCGTGATCATCGCCTTGGCCGGATAGCCCGAAGCCCGCATCACATTGTTCAGGCCCAGATAGACATGCGTGAATACATTCCCCAGCAGAATCACCTGGATGAACTGCTTGGCGTAGGGCAGCGTTTGCTGGCTCGCGCCCATGCAGAACAGCAGTTTGTCCAGGAAGAGAAAGCACAGGAGGGTAAAGCAGATGCTGAGCACAAGATTCAGAAAAAGAACATTGCCCAGAATGGAATCGGCTTCCCGCTTGTTCTGCTCTCCCAGCCGGATCGACACCAGTGCGGCCGCGCCCACGCCCACCATCGCTCCCAGCGCGCCGGCCAGGTTCATGATCGGCAGCGTCACCGCCAGTCCGGAAATGGCCATGGCGCCCACGCCGTGGCCGATAAAGACACGATCGATGACGTTATAGATGGATTGCGCCGTGGTGGCAATGATGGCGGGGACCGAATACTGCAACAGCAGCCGCCCAATGTGGCCTGTGCCCAAAATGTTCGGCGCGTCCTCTTCCTTCGCCTCCGCAACGCTTTTCATCTGCATCGTATTGATCGGCTCTTTCACTGCTTGTCGCTGCACCAGCCTGGGTGCCCCAGGTCCCGCTTCTGGGACCTGGGAAACCACGAGCCTAATCGCGCCAAAATCTGCCCAAAACGCGCACTTAACGACCGTTTAACGCCAAATTTGAAGAAAAAACTCCGCCTCTGGCCGGGCCTTTCGCGAGAATATCTCCGCCTGCGCCTCGTCATTTCTTCAAATCGAAACCCAATCCAGAGATTCAACGCCTCGAAGGCAGACAAAAAACGCAGCCCATCTCTCCCTGCAGGCATACGCAGAAACTGTGAGAGCGCCTCGTCGCGCCGCTTTTCTGTTCCCTGTTCCCTATTCCCTGCTTTATGGATATATGCGGTGCAGCGTCCGCGCGAAGGGAATGGTTTCGCGCACGTGGTCAAGCCCGCAAACCCAGGCCACAACGCGCTCAATGCCCATGCCGAAGCCCGAGTGCGGCACGCTGCCGTAGCGGCGCAGGTCCAGATACCACTGGAAGGCTTCCTTCGGCAGGTTGTTCTGCTCGATGCGCGAGTTCAGCAGTTCGAAGCTCGAAACGCGCTGCGAGCCTCCGATCACTTCGCCGTATCCCTCGGGTGCCAGAACATCAACGCAGAGGGCGAAACGGGAGTCTTTCGGATCGGGTTCCATGTAGAAAGCCTTCACGCCGGCCGGATAGCGGTGAACCATCACGGGCTTGTTGAATTGCGAGCTGAGCCAAGTCTCGTCTGGAGAGCCAAAGTCGTTGCCGAACTCGAAGGGCAGCTCCAACTCTCCCTTCTTGTGGGCCTCGTTCAGCATGTCGGCGGCCACGTCGTAGCGCAGGCGCGGAAAGGGCGGGCAAATGGCTTCCAGCTTGGCGCGGTCGCGGCCAATCACGTCCAGCTCCGGCCCCCGGTTCTTCAGCACGCTCTGGACAATGTGTGACAGGTAATTCTCGGCCAGCTCCAGCAGCCCATCCAGGTCCATGAAGGCAACCTCCGGCTCGACCATCCAGAACTCTGTCAAATGGCGGCGTGTTTTGGACTTTTCCGCCCGAAACGTCGGCCCGAAGCTGTAAACCTTCCCCAGAGCCAGCGCCGTCGCCTCAACATAAAGCTGACCGGACTGCGTCAAATAAGCCGGATCGCCGAAGTAGTCCACGGGAAACAGTGTCGAGGTCCCCTCGCAGGCCGCCGGAGTAAGAATGGGCGGGTCGGTGCGGATAAATCCGTTCTGATCGAAGTATTCCGCCGCGGCGCGCATAATCTCCGCCCGGATGCGGAGAATGGCGGCCTGACGCGGGGTGCGAATCCAGAGATGCCGGCGCTCCATCAGAAAGTCGACGCCGTGCTCCTTCAACGTGATGGGGTATGGGTCGGACTCCGGAATCTGCTGAACAACCTTGAGATCTTGAACATCGAGTTCGAAGCCGCCGTGCGCGCGCTTGTCGGCGCGAACCGTGCCTGTGACGATGACGCTGGACTCCAGCGTGAGGCCCTTGATCGTGTCAAAAACTTCGGGCAAAACGGCGGCCTTGGGGACGACTCCCTGGACTGTGCCGGTGCCGTCGCGAAAGATGGGAAAGAGCAGCTTGCCGCTCTGGCGTTGGTTATAGAGCCATCCGCGAATGGTGACGGTCTGGCCTTCATGCTTTGCGAGCGTGTCGATGGTGGCGATGGGGACTGGGATGGCTGTTTCTTCAGACATGGGGTTCCTTGGTGGCCGATGCGGCCGAACACCTTAGGATAGCGCGGCCGGGGCTGAACAAGAAGAAACCCGGGTTCCCTCCGGATTGCTACTCAAGAGCGGCGGAAACAGATTGCAGGGCTCGTGTGCCTTTAGTAGCATGAGAATGGTTTTTGATGCGCGCAACATTTTCCCCAATGTAAGCCCAATTTGCGTGCTGGCTGGAGGCTCTATGAGCGAGTTCGAGGCGGTTCGAAGCGATGAAACGCAAAAGTCCCAGGTGGACTCCGAGACCACCGAGCGCGTGATTGCCGAAAAGCGGATCGGCGAACGGATCAGGCGGTTGCGGCTGAAGAAATCGATGGGGCTGGTGGAACTGGGCAAGCGCACCGGGCTTTCGGCCAGCTTCCTGTCGCAGTTGGAGACGGGCCGCGTCGTGCCGACGCTGAGAAATTTAGCGCGGATTGCGATGGTGTTTTCCAAGGATATCTCCTGTTTCTTCGAGAGCGAACCGCACGCCATTTTCCGGATTCACCGCCAGAAGGAGCGCGTTCGTCTGCCCCAAACCGGGGTGGAATCGCCGACCTACTTCTTTGAGAGCCTGGGTTACCTCGTCCCGGACCGCGAAATGGACCCATATTTTGCCGAGTTCATGCCGCTGGCCCCGGAGATGGAGGCCCGGCCGCACATGCACGCCGGGTTTGAGTTCCTGTACGTTCTGAAGGGGGTGCTGGAAGTTCGCCACGGTGAGCAATTATCTCTGCTGGAAGCGGGCGATGCCGCCTACTTCGACTCCTCAACCCCCCATTCCTACCAATGCGCCGGCAAAAAGCCTGCCGAAGCGATCATCGTGACCATGCACCAGTCGTCAACCGCGATGCCGGCTCCGGTCCGAGCGGCGAACGCGGCACGGACTGCACCGGGCACAGCGAATCCAGCGCAAGCCGGCGGCGGCAGCGAATAGGCTGCGACTCCGCTCATTAAGGAACGCAGCGGCCCTCAAACCGAACCAAGAAGGAGCTAGGCTATGCCGTGCAATCCCGAAGAATTACGCCACGTTCCCCTATTCGAGCTTCTCGACGACGATGAAGCCCGAGTTCTTGCGGCGCAGGTAGAGATCAGGCGATTTGCGCCGCGCCAGCGGATCTTCAAGGCTGGCGACCCCGCCGAGCACGGCTACGTGATGATGTCGGGCAAGGTGCACGTGGAGACCACGGACGAAGACCAGCAGATCGTGGTAGTGGACGAGCCGGCGCATGGGGATTTTTTCGGCTTTGCTTCCATGCTGGAGCGGACGTCGCATCAGACGACGGCAATAGCGCTGGAAGAGACGGTTTGCCTGGAGGTAGGCCGCGACGACATCGCCGCACTGGTCGCGAGCAGGCCGGATGCGGGCATGGACATGCTGACCGTGCAGTCGCGGCAATTCCACGCCGCGCAGAAACTGGTGCAGGCCCGGGTGAGCCGCAATCCCAACGAGGTAATCGAAGAACAGTCCACCTTCGGCCAGCGTCTTGCGGACTCGGTGGCGCGCTTCGGCGGCTCGTGGTCGTTCATTATCATTTTTGCGATTGTGCTGGTGGTCTATTCCTGGATCAACACGGTGCTGAAGAGGCAGGCGTGGGATCCGTATCCCTTCATTCTGCTGAATTTGTTTCTGTCCATGCTGGCGGCGATTCAGGCCCCGGTCATCATGATGAGCCAGAACCGCCAGGACGTAAAAGACCGCCTTCGGAGCGAGTTGGATTTCGATGTGAACCGCCGCGCGGAAACAGAGATTCAGTCGCTCTCGCATCGGCTGAGCGTGTTGTTCGACAAAATGGAGGATGTAGAGGAAACTGTGCGGCAGACGGCGAACCTGGGAGCGAAAATGCAGCGTCCTGACGGAACGAACGAATACAAGCCCTGATGGAAACCGGCAATGGATGACAGCCACGTCTGTGGCCATGTCAACCCGTACTCAAATTCGATGCGGAAGCAGTCTGGTATTTGGCATGTCGAGCAATTTCCATCTTCTTGGGCCGGCGCACCTTGCAATCCTTGGCGCGGTCCTTCTTCTTGCAGCCATACTTGCGGCAGTCCAGCGACTGCTTTCTCCCGGATTCAGATGGCTGCGAATTGGCCTGGCATCCATACTCCTGCTGGACTCGACCCTTTACTACGGAAACATGGCTTTGCACCACCAGCTTTCGTCTCCAGATTATCTTCCGCTGGAACTTTGCGATGCCATGCTGTGTCTGATCGTCATCGCGTTGTTCACACTCAACCGGGCAGTTTTCGATCTGGCTTACTATGGCGCGTTGTCCGGAACCGCAATGGCGCTTCTCACGCCGAACCTGTGGGAGCCCTTTCCATCGCTGTCGACAATTCAGTTTTTCGTTGCCCATGGCCTCGTTGTGACGGCCTGTTTGTACCTCGTGTGGTCCAGGCAGGCGCGGCCACGGCCGGGGTCGGTCGGAAGAGCAATGCTGGCCCTGAACATCTTTGCCGCCATCGTTGGCACCTTCGATTCCATCTTCAAAACCAACTATATGTATCTCCGCGCCAAGCCTCAAAATATTTCGCTTCTCGATTTTCTTGGACCGTGGCCCTGGTATATTGTCGCTTCCGAAGGCGTCGCATTCGCCCTGTTTCTCCTGCTCTATCTCCCCTTCCGGACCTCCGCAAAGAACGAAATGCAGTGCAACGGAGTATAGCCAAGATAACTGGGTCACAGCTCCAGCTTCGTTGCACGCTCGCCGATATCTCTGAGCGCTATATGGGGTAAGTTTTCCAGGGGTAAGGTCACCGGATGTATAGCGTGCTGCGCGCCGCCGTCCTTCCCACGGCGGCGCGCAGTACTGCTGGCCCAAAAAAGAGAACGTCTACAGTTTGACGATCTTGGCCAGACGTGGATCCTTCCAGAGAGGAGCGAAATCCTGGTCGGAGTAGACCTTGACCAGGTCGCGATAGTGCAGCTCCTTGGCCCTGTTCAGATAATCCAGAGCGCCGTCGATGTTGCCGCGCTTCATATACGACTTGGCAATCAGGTAGTTGATGCGGGCGCGCTGTTCCGGCGTGCTGAGCTGTACGAGGCTTCCGCCCTGCTCGTTGGTGAACACATCGGCATCAAGTTCAAGGGCGCGCGCGTATTCGGTCATCGCGCGGTCCGTTTCACCCAGGCCCAGCCAAGCCTCCGCGAGGTTGACGTGAGTGGCGGCAGCCGACTCATCAAGGGCCAGTGCCTGTTTGAAATAGCCTAAGGCCGGCTTGTACTTCTTGCTCAAAAGAGCCACGGCTCCAAGGTTGTTGATGGCCGAGACGTTCTGCGGGGCATACTTGAGCGCTTGCTCGAAGTTCTTCCGTGCCGAGCCCCTCTCGCGCAACTGGAGTTGAACAATGCCCAGCTTGTTATACAAATTGGGATTCTGTCGATCGGCGCGCAGGGCTGCCTGATAGTGGGCAGCGGCCACCGCATAACTATTGTGCGCTCGGGCGAGGTCTCCCTTTTCTTCCGACACTTTGGCGGCTGCGGGATCGCTTGCTTTTGAATTGTCTCCGAAGGGGAATGCCCTTCCGTACGGGGCTGCGACTATCAGCAGACCCGCCACCAACATCATCACCTTCACCGGTCTTTTCATAAGGCACCTCTCCTGCAAAGGGGCTTTTCGTGGAAAACGACGGTTGAACGTGCCGTCTCTGGCGGTCTGGCCCCTGCATCGATTCAAGTAAAGAGCGCTCTTCGCCGGTCCGCAACGCTATACCTGCTACCGGACCGTTGGCAGGGGTTACATCTTCGGCATGCACAAGAGAAGTGCAATTGCTGCTACTATTTACGAGATGTCAAATTCTGATCGGAAGCTGTTGGCCTGAGCAGCGCCGCAGGGGTTACACGACGTTACAGGCCGGTTTCCCACCCTGGCTGAACCGTTAAGCACTAGCCAAACAATTCATGAACGCTACCATTACAATCAGTTCGGGCAGGGAGGAAGATGACGATCGAGAGCCCAAAGCCGACTGATCTGGAAGCAAAGCGCGCGGAATTGGAGGCGGTGCTTCGCTCGGAATATTTTGTGCGCGCGCCCATGCTCGCCCATCTGCTGTCGTACCTGTGCGAGAAGCTCTTCGCCGGGGAAGCCAGCCAGATCAAGGAATACTCGGTCGGCCTGGAGGTCTTCCATCGTGGCTCATCCTTTGATCAGGATGCAGACTCGATTGTGCGGGTGGAGGCCAACCGGCTGCGCAAACGCCTGGCTGACTACTATGCTGGCGCCGGCGCGGGAAATCGGCTTCGTATCACCATCCCGCTGGGACAATACGTCCCTGAATTCAAGTATTCTGCTCTGCCACAACAGGAGCCGGCGCCGGCAATGACCGGCGCTGTTCCTGTGAGCCTGTCCAAAACCGATAGCGCCAAAATCCTTCAGGCTGGAGACAGGTTTGGTTTGTCTGGACTCAGGTGGTTGTGGCTTGTCGCTGGAGCCGCAACTCTCCTAATGGTTCTTGGTGGCGCCTGGCTCTTCCAACGGCAGATAAAGCAGACCCCGGCGTCAGTAGCAGAGAACCAGTCTCCGGCCCAACCGGCGGAAGCGCAACTCGGCCCTCCGACCGGCGCGGAGATTCGCATCCTGGCCGGAGAAGGCCGCAGCTTTGTGGATCATGCGGGCAAGTTGTGGAACGCCGATGCATGGTTTAATGGCGGCACAGCCGTGAAAAGCGCGGTTCAGCATATCGGGCGCACGCAGAATCCCGATTTCTACCGCTCAAGCCGGCAGGGACAGTTCCGCTATGACATTCCTTTGAAAATGGGCGTCTACGAGCTGCGGCTGCACTTTGCGGAGACGGTCTATGGACTGGAGTCCGGTGCGGGAGACGGGGAAGGCAGCCGCATCATGACCGTGCGCGCCAACGGCAAGACGCTGCTGAGCCGTTTCGACATCGTAGCCGATGCCGGCGCCAGCCGCACGGCCGACGTGAAAGTATTCACAGACATTCAACCGGCGAAGGATGGTTCGCTGCATCTGGAGTTTTCCGGGGAAGAAGGCAAGCAGGCGATCCTTTCGGCCATCGAGATTTTGCCTGGGTATCAGGGACACATCCGGCCTGTGCGGCTGCTGGCGCGGCAGACTCCTTATTATTCAAACGACAGCCATTGGTGGAGCCCGGACAGCTACTTTGATGGCGGCCAGCTGGCGAGCTATGCGACGCCGGTCAGCGGGACCGACGATCCGGAACTCTACGAAACCGAGCGGTGGGGCAACTTTTCCTACGCGATTCCCGTGACGCCGGGAAAATACAACGTGATTCTGCATTTTGCTGCGCGCCACGGCGATTGGGACCAGGCCTCATCCCCATCGGACGAGGAGCGGCCCGCCGTCGCCCATATCTTCAATGTATTCTGCAATGGAAACGTGCTGCTGAAGAACTTCAACCTCCCCAAGGAGGCGCGGCAGACGGACGTGGTTCTGCGCAAGTTTTCAAACATGGAGCCGAATGCCCAGGGGAAGCTGCTTCTGAATTTCGTTCCGGTCGACGGTTATGCTGCCGTGACCGGGATTGAAGTGCTTCCGCAGTAAGTGATTGGCGATCAGGAGAAAAAGCCTCCAGGAGAAGCGCGCGTAGAGAAGCGTTCTCCGATTTTCCAAGAGTCCGTTGGAGTGCCGGGAACAATTGACGCGCAGATTGCGTAAACCGAATGGGTGCGACAAAGCATGGATCAACGTCGCGCCCATGACTGAAACAAGGAGAATTCCCATGCGCAAGATTGTCAGCATTGCAGCTCTGGCCGCGGTGTTCTGTCTCGCGGTTCCCAGTGTTTTTGCCACGCCCCCCGCGGCCTCGAAGAGCGGCTCGGGCACGATCGTGATCGTCTTTAAGGACGGCCACCGGCAGAGCTTCAATATCTCCGAAATTTTGCGGGTCGAGTTTCCCGCAGCCGCGAATGCTGCCGTTGAGACAGGCTCTGCCGATGCCCATTTGCCCTCGCGGAATCACTTTGTGGGAAAGTGGGAAGTTGGTGACGGAGTGGGACACAACTTTTTCATCACGCTCGAGGGGAATGGCGACGCATGGCGTTCGCTTCGCCATGTGCACGGCAAGTGGGTGTACGTAGACGGCGAGGCGCGTATTTCCTGGGACGATGCAGCGCAGGATGCGATCCGCAAGGTCGGCTCCGGGTACCAGAAGTTCGCCTATGCGGCCGGTAAATCGTTCACAGATACGCCGGACAACGTCACCAGCGCCCGCAACACCAACGCGCATCCGATTTAGCTGTCCGGTTTCCGTCTGCCGGTTCCCAAGGCCACGCCGCAGAAAGCGGAGCGAATCAGCCGCGCTGATTCGCTGTTTGCGCGTTCCGGCAGAGCAGGGCGGTGGCGAATAAGTGATGTAGTTTGAATCTTTTAGAAGAGCCTTTACGGATTCACCGGCGCACAAGCTATGTGATTCTGTGTGGATTGATTGTGGAAATTATTGATATTGAGAGGGTTAGATAAGGGTTCACAGTTTCACTGGCCTAAACCCAAGAAAAAATCCCGTGCGGTGAAGCCGGCTGCCCCCTTCGAGAAGCTCAGGGCAGGCAATCGGCTTGACCAGAGAGCGGCACGGGTGATAACCCGTGTCATCGCAATTGGTTACGGCGATCTGGCGCATGGCTTCCGCAGTGGGCAGGGGTTTCGCTCCCTTGTCTCCTATTGACAGTGTGCACCGACGAAGGGAAATCTTCTGCAAAAGGGAATTGGACAAGTCCGGGATTATCCCGACCTTTTTCCGGTTAAACGGCCTTATTGCGTCACGCTGGGGGTTGTTTGAACGCCAAGTGAGATTTGTCTTGGGACAATTCGGTGAGTGCTGGGCGACTTCTCGGGAGTGACATTTCACGGTCGATTTATTGAGTTTTCCCCGGCACCCTCAATGCGGTTGGAACAGAACCCCGAGACCGGGGCCGCCCGCCACCCAGACAGAATTCAGTTGCCGGATCAATAAGCTTAGCGCTACTGCCTTGCTGCCAGGATGGTGGTGCTGCCGCCGAGGTGCGCGGAGGTGGTTGGGCTCTGCAGCGCGTGCACGATGGCAGGGGGCAGGCCTTCGACTCCAAATCGTGCTCCGTAAAAGGCGAATTCCGCGAAATCACCGGGCTTGAAGCCGCCAGCCTGCGGGTCGGCTGTGTAGGGCCGGATGAGACTGGGGTCGTCGACGGCATTGCCGAAGAAGAGGATAGCGTCGCGGATGGTGCGTTTGTGGCTCTGGTAGCTGAAGAGGTCGATGCCTTGGCGGGAAGCCAACTGCGCAATCAGAATTAGAGGCTGAAGGGCGAAGCCTTGGTAATGGATGGCGTTCTCATGACGCGCCATCTCTTTGGGGAGGGCGCCGCTGCGGTCGATCTCGGCAATCGCTTCCTTGTAAGCGTTGACGCCGAAGCGGAAGAGCTTGTCGTCCGCGGCAGTAATCCCGATGACAGTTGCGGCCAGTCCACGCCAGTAGTGATGGTTGTTGTCAGAATCCGTGGGTCTTTCAAAGGAAATGTCCCGGTGGGCCGCTTCACGGAGCCAAGCCGTGACCCTTTGTATCTGGGCCGGGTCCAGGGTCGAATCGTTGACCAGGACGGAGTCGGTGATGCCGGCCGCGCTCAATGTCCACTCGACCTGGTACCAGGCCTGCGAGGACTCCTGGCGATCGTAGTCGAGCAAAGCATGTGCCTGCGCCCAGAGATCGAGCTGTTGGAGCGCGCAGGAGGATTCGCTGTGGTTGCCGGTGGCCAGGTACTGGTTCATGCCGGCAGTGATGCGGGCTTCGAAGGTGGTGTAAACGCGGGTGGCAGCTGCCTCGGCGGGATTGACCGGACCATTTGAGCCGGAGAGATAGTGCTTGGGAATGATCATGCGGCCGACAGGCGCGGGGATTTGCGGCGTGGCCACGCAGGAGCGCAGCCCCTTGATTGCTGCCATCAGAACCGGGCCGTTGGCAGCCTTCAGAGCCGCCTGCCGGGATTGAACGTCAACGACCGAGGCGCGGGGATCGGTGACGTGTTGGCTAACGGCTGGCAGTGACAGGGCGAGAACCAGAAACGCCGCAATTTTCATTTCCTCTGATTTCACTCCGCTTACGGCAAAATCGCAAATCTCTTGTGCAGGCTTTCGTGCTCTGGGTGAATTGCCGCCTGTTCGTCACTGACTACTTAAGCAATGGACCGCTGTTCCGTAAAACCGATCGACCGGCGAAAACCGGAATATCCGCCACCCAACCTTGCCCAATCGATCATTTCCCAGTCCGACAGACCGGATTGCATCCTCTGGAACGCCACAGGGGGCAGGGAGTCCCCCGAAGGCCCATCCGGCGGCCGGGCACAGAATCCCAGTCGAGGTGGCGAGTTCAGGGAACCGATTCCGCTGCTGACGAGTGCCTCTGGGAGTTGGCATCTGTTGAGAATCGGAGTTGAACAGAAACCTGGTTGAGGTTCGTGCTTTCCCAGGTGTCTTCCTTATCCCATCAAAGGCGAGGCACCTGGGGCAGCCATCTTCAGTGGTTGTGCTCACTTCTCCCGGCACCTGGGCCACCCGCCTGAGTGTCTTGGCGGAGACGCGCGCAGGCCGAATGCCGCCAATTAGCCATAACTAGTCTCGCTTATGTAACTGCCAAATGAGAAAAGTTCTAAAAATCCTAGCGTACGGCCCCTCACTTCCATTATCGTGGGTGTACAAAACTCATTGGCACATTCCATAGTGCTATGAAAGCAGGCTTCATTATGAAAGTCGGTCGGTGGCGCACGCCTTCGTTTGCTCTTTCCTATTTCGTCAGTTGTGGGTTAGGACTCGGAATTCTCCTCCTAATCAGTGGCTGCGGGGGCGGAGGCTCGGGCGCTTCGGGCGGCTCAGGTTGTTCGGGAGGAGGCGGTGGAACGGGTGCGACCACGCCGGCTGTCACGTCGATTAGCCCGACGAGCATTCCCGCCGGTTCGAGTGCGCTCACACTGACCGTCAATGGTTCCGGATTTGTTTCGAGCAGCGTTGTGCAGGTGAACGGAAACGCGGAAACCACCACCTATGTCAGCGCAACGCAACTCACCGCAACCGTTCCGGCCAGTCAGATCACCAAGGGAGCTCAGCTAGCTGTGGCAGTGATGAATGGCACAGTCAGCAGTTCGGGTACCCCAGTCAACCTGGAGATCGACAACCCGGCACCGACGATCACAAGCATCAATCCCAACGAAGAAACTGCTGGAATGTCGTCGGCAAATGTCACGGTTACTGGAACAGGGTTCGATCCTTCGACCGCGATCGATGTCAATGGATCATCGCGGACAACCTCGTTTACCAGTTCAACTCAAGTGAGCGCAACGCTCACCCAGGCTGACCTTGCCTCTGTCGGTACTCTCTCGGTTACTGTTGTCAATCCGGCCCCGGGCGGGGGCACATCCACAGCGGCTAGCCTGAGCGTAGCCGCGGCGACGCTTCCCCAGCCGCTGATTACCTCAGTCTCGCCCAGCACGATTTATGTCGGATCGGCAGATACGACGATCACGGTCGCTGGAATCAACTTAACCGAGAACTCCGTGGTCGAATGGAATGGCGTACCGCTGACGACGAATTATTCTGGTTATTTCATTGGCCTGATCGCGACGGTTCCGGCTGCTGACTTTGCCTCTGCCGGCACCGCTTCGATTACGGTCGTGACGTCGGGTGCTACCCCGCCCACATCCAACCAGTTAAGCGTGACCGTTACGAATCCTCCAGTGCCTACACTCACGGGCTTGTCGCCGAACGCGGGACCGATCGCCGCCGCCAGCACGGTGACCTTGCAGGGAACCGGCTTTGCGTCCAGCACGACGGTCGCAGTCAACGGAACTGTGGTGCCATCGACCTACAACAATTCGACTTCGATCACCGCAACCATTCCCGCATCCAGCCTCGCGTTTCCCGGCAATGTCAACGTCACGGTTACAACGCCATCGCCAGGAGGTGGAACCAGTTCAGCGGAGCCATTTACGGTGTATCTCCCCATCACTGCGAACGACATTGTTTTCAACACGGCGGATGGCCTCTTATATGCATCTTTGCCTGTAACCACGCCTGGAGCTACAGGGAATTCCGTGGTCGGAATCGATCCGAAGACCGGCAATATCACGCGGCAAATCTGGGTCGGCAGTAATCCGAACAAGTTGGCTCTCTCATCAGATGGAACGCAGCTCTTCGTAGGCCTTGACGGTGCAGCCAGCGTGGCTCAGGTGAACCTGACACAAGCCAAGGTTGTGAACCAGTTCTCCCTCGGTGGCGGAGAAGGAGTCTACAATGCGCCGATGACGGCTCTCTACCTGGCTGCAGTGCCGGGGTCTCCCAATTCCGTCGCGGTAGCCACCCAGGGCGGCCTCGCCAGCACCGGAAGCGGCATCACCATCTACGATTCCGGAGTGGCCCGTGCCAGCGCGTGGTCTTCGGGCGAAGGCCCGATGAGCTTCGGTTCTTCGGCGTCGACGCTCTACGTACTCTCAGGCTCGACGGTGGAAGAGCTAACCATCGGGCCCACCGGAGTCACAACGCCCACCGCGCTCGCAACTCTCTCCCAGCAGGCGACCTGGCTCCAGTACGACAACGGCAACCTATATCTATCCTCTGGACAGGTCCTGAATGCTTCAACTGGAACGCTTCAAGGCACGCTCTACAGTGCCGTCAGCACGCCGGCATTCGGTCCGATCGTGTCCGATTCAGGTGTTGGTCGCGCCTATGTGGCAGTTTCCTCCTATGTCAGTAACGGAGCTACCGTGCTGGCCTTCGATGAGACTTCTTTCAATTTGCTCGGAAGCTTTGTGGTAAACGGCGCCGGTGAAAGTGGTTATGGCTCATCTTTCGAGAAGATTGTGCGCTGGGGACAGAACGGACTTGCGCTCAATGCCAGTCCCGGCCCCTTCACCTCTCAGTCCCAATTGTTCATCTTCCAGTCGCCCTTGGTAAGGGATCTTTCGTCCTCTGCGGCAGACCTTTCGGTTACTCTGGACGCTCCAACCACGGCGACCACGGGAGCGTCTATCTCTTGGGTGGCCACGGTCAAGAACCTGGGTCCGAATCCGTCGGAAGGCGCGACGGTGTCTCTCGCTCTGGATCCATCGCTCGTGATCGGCAGCGTGACGGCCAGTTCAGGCTCGTGTGGCACTGGTGCTACCTTCAGTTGCGATCTGGGGACGCTCGCCAGCGGGGCAGATGCCACCATCACTGTGAACGCGACACCGACTCAGGCGGGAATGCTCGCGGGCACGGCCTTGGTTGCTTCTGTAAGTGACGATCCAACGCTGAATAATAATCAATCGACTACCAGCACTACAGTGACAGGCAGCGACTATGGCGCGTTGCCGGCTATCTCCGCGATTTCGCCAAACTTAGTTCAAGCCGGTTCGAGCGCATTCACGCTGACGGTGTCTGGAACCGGATTCAATGCTAATTCGACGGTAAACCTGGGCAACGCTGCACTGGCAACCACCTTCGTCAGCGCTACGCAACTTACAGCAGCCGTCACGGCTGCCGAAGTTGTGAACTACGGCTGGGCGCCGGTTACGGTTTCCAATCCATCCCCTGGCGGAGGTGTTTCGCAGATCGCGCCCCTGACGATCTATGAGCTCGTGAACGTGCCTGCGAGCGGATTGCTGTTCGATCCCTACGCGCAGTGGCTCTATGCCACAATTCCGAGCACTGCTACGGGCATCACGGGCAATTCGGTCGTACAGATTAATCCCGTCACCGGTGCAGTTGGCACGCCTGTCGCCATCGGAAGCCAGCCCACGGTAATGACAGAAACCACAGACGGCGATTATCTGTACATCGGTCTAAGTGGTGCCAATAGCCTGGCCAAGTTCAACCTGCTGAACCAAAGCCTGACTGCCACCATCCCACTCACGATTACGCAGGGCTCCTCCTCCACCGGCGTCTCAGCGTCGTGGCTGGCAGCCATGCCTGGGAACGACAACACCCTGGCGATCAATCAATCCGGCGAAGGAGGAACTTTCGGTATCTTCGACGTGAGCGGCAGCACGGGTAGCTTCCGTCCGAAAGCCTCCGGGATTTACGAGGGGGAGAATCCGTTTTTTGCGGACGCGTCGCACATATATGCCTACGACAACCAGACGTCAGGCGCGGAGTTCTACCGGTACAGCGTGAATGCGAACGGCCTGACAGAGGTCGATGGCACCACTCTCGACGGGATGGGCGGTTATGGGGGCGCGATACAAATGGGGAATGGCCTGGTGTACGCCGTTGGCGGAGGCATCGTTAATCCGTCGACCACGCCACCTTCGCAGGTGGCCACTCTGAAGTTGATCGATTTTTACGGTTCTGGCTTGAGCACAGAGGGCGCCGGACTGGCAGCCGATCCATCTCTCAATAAGGAGTTCCTGATGTTGGACAATTCGGCAGGAACCTCCGCTTTTGGGCTGACACGTTACGACCTCGGTACGTATCTGCCTGAGGCCGTGCTGGAGATGCCCTCATCGTATTCCTCAATTACCAGCGGCTGGAATATGCTGCGCTGGGGCCAGGACGGAATGGCCTTGCTGACATCAACGGAGAACTACGCGACGGATCAAACGACAACCACGCTCATCCTGCTGCGTGGACCCTTTGTGGCTCCTCAGGAACTCGGAACGGCTACAGCAGCGAGCCTGACGAGCAGTTCGTCCACGAGCATTGCCCACGGCAGTGGCAACCTCCTACTGACTCTCACTGGGGCGAATTTCCTGCCTGGCGTCGCGGTGACATGGAATGGAAGCTACCGGACGACAACGATCGTGGATGAGACGCACGTCACGGTGGCGATTCCGGCGAGCGACGTGGCAAACGCAGGCTCGGCATCGCTGTTCGCCACCAACCCTGGCGCTCCGGCCTCGAACCAACTCTCCATCACCATTAATTGACTAACTGCGGATGCCGCCACTATGCGCGGCATCCGCTCGAACTCCGTTCGTGTCGACTGGCCAAATCGCTCCATGACCAAAGATTGAGCGCAACTGGATTATTCCTTTTAAAACGCCCTTGTGTTGACTCAATCGCTCTCTGGCGGATGGTGAATAGTTGGGGTTCTGGCGCGGGTTTGAGATGCGGCGCTGAGCGAACGGCAACTGCGGCTCAGGAAGGGATACCGGCGAAATACTCGGCGACTTGCTGCCAGTTATCGACGCGAAGGAAGCCGGTAGCGGTGAGGTTGTGCGGGGCGGTGTAGAGAAGGCCCTGGCCCTGGAAGCGGAGGAGGTTCTTGGGCAGGTCGTCGATGAGATAGTCGGCGCGAAGGATGGACTTGTCGCCGCAGAAGACGTAATGGGCGAAAGGGATGAAGGGGAAGTTGCGCTGCAGCCAGCGGTACTTGGGACCGAGGGAGTTGGGGATGGCCATGGCCTGGGTGGCGATGAAG
>Ga0326728_10004642_pt1 | contig 40185 bp, 31 predicted proteins | sample MB3enrmetagenome_FD_207602 | JGI IMG/M metagenome (GOLD analysis project Ga0326728, IMG submission 207602) | Lab enriched peat soil microbial communities from McLean, Ithaca, NY, United States - MB31MN | ecosystem: Environmental > Terrestrial > Soil > Wetlands > Peat | place: USA: New York... | reverse complement strand
GCCAATTGCCGCAGCAGGAAGTAATCGGCAGTACCGTAACGGTCCGCGGCCATCACCGCCGAGGCGCTGAAGACCATCAGCGCGCCAAACAGCACCAAGCCCACTACGGCGCCGAAGAGGATCTTATCGGATTGGAGCTGTCTGGCCATGGGAATTGCTGATTGCCGATTGACGATTTTCGATTGCCGATTGCTGATTTTCGATTGCTGGTTGTCAGTCGTCAGTTGTCAGTTGTCAGTCGTCCGTTGTCAATCATCAGTTGTCAGAAATTCGGAAAGTACTCGCTGACAACTGAGTGCGAAGAGCCTCCTTAAGTTCGATCGGCAATCGACGATCAACATCTGGCAATCGGCAATCGTCAATTTCCTTTCCCGTCACTGCCGTCAAACAGCTTCGGCTGCTGCGGAGTGGGCGGAGCGTCGGGTCCGGCGGCTGGGATTTCGGATTCCGGATTCTGGATTCCGGACTCCCCTTCGACTTCGGAATCCGAACTCCTAACCTCGGGCTGCAAGTTTTGGATTTCCGACTCCGAACTTCGCACCTCGGACTGTGCGCTTGAGATTTCGAATTTCGGATTCCGGATTCCGGACTTTCCTTGGGCTTCGGAATCCGGAATTCGGAATTCGGAATTTCCCCGCGCCGGGCGCACCTCATAGGGCAACACATCATCGTCTTCGGTTTCCGCCGTGCTCGCAGAAAGGGAAATTACAGGTTCGTCCTCAGGCACAACTTGCGATTCCGTTCCCAGCATTTCCACTGCGTCCACTTCGAATACGTACGTCAGCTCGAGATGGTGCGGAGCGGCATGGACGCTTCCCCTACCCTCGGGCGCGGATTCGGCGACCGCCGCGTCTACAGAGGTCTCCGCGTGCTCCTCAGCGGATGGAACCGGTGGGAGCTGAATCTCCGACGCGGGTTGCGGCACCGCGCGCTCCAAGGGAGCATTCTCCGGCGGTGGCAACGCCTCGACGGAAGCAGTTTCCGTCGGCGCCGACCGCCCCAAAGGAGCACCTTCCGGTGGCGGCGCTGGCGCCACCAGGACGGTCTGCGCGGTAGGCAAATCCCCAGCACGCTCGGGAGCTTTCGGAGGCTCGTGCAGATCCAGAGCGGGCCCAGGAACATGCGGACGTGGAGGTTCCGCGGCAGCAACGGGTGCTTCCTTTTGCGTTGCTGTGGGCACGGGCGCCGTGTCCCGAACCGTTTCCCTTGTCCCTTGTCCCTTGTCCCTCGCCCCTTGTCCCTTGCCCGCCACATCCTTCGCCAACTTCTTAACAAGCTCTTTGAACACCCGTCCGCGTTCTTCATAATCTTTGAACTGGTCGAAGCTCGAGCAGGCCGGGGCCAGCAGGACGGTATCGCCGGGGCGGGAGCGGGCAAAGGCTTCGTACACGGCCGTGGAAAGGTCTCCCGCCTGCACCAGATCCGCGTGGCCCGCGAGTTGTTCAGTAATCACCGGGGCGGCGGAGCCAATCAGCAAAACATCGCGCACGCGCTCCTTGATGAGCGGGATGAGCGGAGTGTAAGGCGCGCCCTTATCCTTGCCGCCCAGAATCAGGTGGACGCCGCGCTCAAAGGCTTCGAGCGACTTCAGCGTGGCGTCGACGCTGGTGGCCTTGGAGTTGTTGTAGAAATCCACTCCCTGAATCTCTCCGGCAAACTCCAGGCGATGCTCGACCGCCTTAAACCCCCGCACGGCCTTGCGGATGGCGGCAAAATCCGCGCCCAGGACGCACGCCGCGGTGGTGGCCGCCAGCACGTCTTCCAGGTTGAAGTCGCCCCGCAAGCTCACGTCGCGCGTCTCAAACAGCACGCGTTCCAGATGCCGCGCGCGATAGTAAATCTTGCCGCCGGAAACGAAGACTCCGCTGGGCAATTCGCGGTGGCGGCTGAAGAACATGGGCCGGCTGGAGACTTCCGCGCGCAGTCCAGCCACCCAGGGATCGTCGGCGTTCAGGACGGCATAGTCCTTTCCACGCTGGTTCTGGAAAATCCGCCGCTTGGCCTGAGCGTACGCTTCCAGGCTCGGGTGGCGGTCCAGATGGTTGGGCGAAAGGTTGAGCATCACCGCCACGTGCGGCCGGAATTCATGAATACCTTCCAACTGAAAGCTGCTCAACTCGGTCACAAACCTCGTGCCGGGGCGGGCGCGGTCCACGGCACAGCTTAGGGCGTTGCCGATGTTGCCGCCCACGAAGGTGGGGAAGCCGGAGGCCTTCAGCATGTCGCCCAGCAGCGCGGTGGTGGTGGTTTTGCCGTTCGATCCGGTAATGCCTACCAGCGTGCCCTCCAGAAACCACGAGGCAGCTTCGACTTCCGGATAAACAGGAATCATCTTGGCGCGCGCCGCTTGCAGTTGCGGCAGGTCCCAGGGCACGCCCGGACTGACCACAATGGCCTCATGCCGAAGAAACGTTTCCACGCGCTGCGACCCGAGTTCCAATCCCACTTTATCCTTGATGAGCTGCGGCAGAGCTTCACGAAATTCCGCGGGAGGCTTGCGATCGGTCACTGTCACCACTGCCCCGCGCCGCGCGAGGGCGCGCGCCACCGCCAGGCCGCTGCGCGCCAGGCCGACGACGAGGATGTGTTTGTTTTGAACTTCCATTTGTTTAGTTCTTAATGCTTCGTCCGTGGTCAGTTGTCCGTTGTCAGTTGTCAGTCGTCCGTTGTCAGTCGTCCGTTGTCAGTTGCCAGTTGCCAGTTGCCACTTCAAAGCCCGCGAAGCGGGCGGCGTCATATAGCCCACGGCGAAGCCGTGGGTAATGACAGGAAGGAAAGCCTTCCAGCCCCGGCAGGGGCGGCGTCGGGAATTTCCTGGCTAAATACGTACCGTAACTCGGGCCGGACGTCGCCCCTTGCCGGGCTTCTTGAGAGAATTTTTTCACGCCCTTCCTTTCCCACGGCGAAGCCGTGGGTAATGGCAGGAAGGAAAGCCTTCCAGCCCCGGCAGGGGCGGCGTCGGGAATTTCCTGGCTAAATACGTACCGTAACTCGGGCCGGACATCGCCCCTTGCGGGGCTTCTTGAGAGAATTTTTTCACGCCCTTCCTTTCCCACGGCTTCGCCGTGGGCTATATGACGCCGCCCGCTTCGCGGGCTGGTAGCGCCCCTGAAATCGCACATATCTCCAACACATACCACGGGCAACTGACTACTGACCACGGACCACTGACAATCTTTTACCGCAACTTCAGCGTCGTCAACGCAAACAGCGCGAAAATCAACGCGGCAATCCAGAAGCGCACGATGATTTTCGATTCTTTCCAGCCGCCCAGCTCAAAATGATGATGCAGGGGCGCCATGCGGAAGACGCGCTTGCCACGCGATTTGAACGAGGCGACCTGGAGGATGACGGAAAGGGCCTCAAACACGAAAATCCCCCCGATAAAGGGCAACAGCAATTCCTGTTTGATCAGCACCGCGACCGTGCCCAACGCTCCTCCCAGGGCCAGCGAGCCCACGTCGCCCATAAAAATTTCCGCCGGGTAGGCGTTGTACCAGAGAAATCCCAGGCTGGAACCCACCATGGAGCCGCAGAAAATGGTGAGTTCACCGATGCTCGGCAGGTGCTCCAGGTCGAGATACTCGGAAAACACCGCGTGCCCGGCCACATACGTCAGGACGGTCAACGCCGATGCGGAAATCAGCAGGCACCCAATCGCCAGGCCGTCAAGCCCGTCCGTCAGGTTGACGGCGTTGGAAGAACCCACCAAAACCAGAATAACAAAGAGCAAAAATGGAATAAACGCCAGGGGGTACGTCCAACTGGTCCCCAGAAAGCGCGCAATCAGGAACGTGGGGTGGAGGCGCTTGAAGAACGGGAAGGTCAGGGTGGTCGAGTAGAGCCCGCGCGCCGACAAGAATACCAGAACGATGCCGAAGATATAACTGACCAGAACTTGCAACCAGAACTTTCCCCACGCCGTCAACCCCTTGTTCTGCTGGCGCCGGAGTTTCTGGTAATCGTCCCAAAAACCGATGCCTGCGAAAGCCATCGTCGTGCCTAAAGTGAGCCAAACAAAGATGTTGCTAAGGTCCGCCCAAAGCAGCGTGGGAACGACTATGCACAGAACAATCAGCACGCCGCCCATGGTGGGCGTTCCCGCCTTGGCCTGGTGCGCCTTCGGCCCGTCTTCGCGGATGTATTGGCCAATCTGGAATTCCTTGAGCTTGCGGATCAGCCACGGGCCCATCGTCAAGGAAAGAAGCAAGGCCGTCAGACTGGCGTAAGCCGTCCGAAAAGTAATGTAATGAAAGAGATTGAAGACGTGGAAGTCTTGATGGAGCTTGAGATAGAGGTAGTAGAACATAAGGATTCCAAGCGCTCAGTCGGACAAGTCAGGATACGGTAGACGGTGGACCGCAGACGGGATACGGGACCACCGTATCAAGCTTCGCCCCTGTATGCCGTTTGCCATATGCTGTCTACTGACTTTTCAGCATTTCAATTACCGTCTCTAAATGCACGCCGCGCGAGCCTTTAACCAGGATCACGTCGCCGGGGGCGATCAGGGATTGGCAGAACTCGCCCGCCGAGGGGGCGTCGGGGAAATAGCGCGCGTGCGAGGTGGGGATTCCCGCCTCAACGGCCCCTTCCACCAAGAACTGGGCACTCCCCTGGACGCCAATTACCCACTCCGCGCCGCTTTCAGCACACTTGCGGCCCACGCCGCGGTGCAACTCGGGCGACGTAGGCCCCAATTCCAACATTTCACCCGCCACCACGATTCGATGGCGAGCCCCCGGCCATTCGGCAAGCGTCTCCAGCATGCGCTCCATGGCCAGGGGATTCGAGTTGTAACAATCGTTGATGACCGTAACCTCATTCGGGAGTGTAAGAATTTCACTGCGCTGGTGTAAATTTTGAAATTCCGCGAGCGCCGGGGCGACATCTTCGGGCAAAATGTCAAAGACGCTGGAAGCCGCAATGGCTGCCAAAGCATTTGCGACATTATGTCTGCCCGGCAAAGGCACGGTAAATTCGGACATCCAGTCCGGTGTCTTGACCCTCACAGAGCTGGAGGGACCGCTTGAGCAATTCATTTCCGTGGCCCGGAAATCGGCAGTCTCCGAAAACCCAAAAGTCAAAACGCGCCCGGGAAAACTCACGGCGAACTTTCGAACGCGCGCATCGTCTTCATTCAAAACGGCAACCGCGCCCGGGCCGGTCGTGGCGAGATAGTCAATCAACTCGCGCTTGGCCAGGGCGATGGAATCGACAGAGTCGAAGAACTGCAAGTGCGCCGGGGCGACGTTGGTGACCACGCCCACCTGTGGCTCCGCCAACCGCGCCAGGCGGGCGATTTCGCCGGCGGCGGACATTGCCAATTCCATCACCGCCACGTCGTGCTCAGGTTCCAACCCCAGCAGCGCCAAGGGCAACCCAAAGTCATTGTTCAAGTTGCCCGGAGAACGCAGCACGCGAAAACGCCGGCTGAGAATGGCCGCGATCATTTCCTTCGTGGTGCTCTTCCCCGTGCTCCCGGTGACCGCCAGCAGCGGCTTGTGCCACCTTCGCCGGACTTCGTGCGCAAGCGTCTGAAGCGCGCCGCGCGTGTCAGCAACCGCAATCAATGCCGGTCGCCATTCTGCTGAAGCGCTGGCGTAGAAGGCGTTCTCAACCACCACACCCGCGGCGCCACGCTCCAGCGCCTGCCCAACAAACTGGTGCCCATCAAACCGTGGTCCGCGGATGGCAAAGAAAAGCTGGCCGGGGGCGAGCGAGCGAGAGTCGATGGAGTATCCCTGGACGGGGCGATCCGCCACGCCACAGGACGATCCTAAATACGCCGCCACCTCCCCCATCGTCAATTTCATGCCTAAGCTTTCAGCTATCAGCTATCAGCCGACAGCTTTAGCTGAAAGCTGAGAGCTGATAGCTGATCGCTACTTTGTATAGCCCATCTCCGCCAGGACCTTGCGAGCCACGTCGCGGTCGTCGAAATCAATCTTTCCGTCTTTGAGAACCTGGTAGGTCTCGTGCCCTTTGCCCGCCAGGACCACCACGTCGCCCTCGCGAGCCTCTTCCAGCGCTTTGCGGACCGCCACGCCGCGGTCGACTTCCGCGATGTAAGGCGTGCCCGTACGCTGCAATCCCACCAAGGCGTCGGCCATAATCAACAGCGGGTCTTCGCTGCGGGGATTGTCAGAAGTCAGCACTACGAAATCCGCCAAGGCGCCGGCGGCTTCGCCCATGCGCGGACGCTTGGTCCGGTCGCGTTCGCCGCCGCAACCAAAAAGGACAATCAGGCGATCGCGGGTAAGCTCGCGCGCCGTTTTCAGCACGTTTTTCAGAGCGTCGTCGGTGTGGGCATAATCCACCACCACCAGGAACGGTTGGCCCTCGTCAATCCGCTCGAAGCGTCCCGGCACCGCCTGAAGACTGGCGATGCCTTCCTCAATCTTGGTGCCGGCGATTCCCATAGCCACCCCCGTGGCAATTGCGGCAAGAATGTTGGCCAGATTGGCGCGCCCCACCAACGGAGAGACGATTTGCAGCTTCCCTGCCGGGGTGACGATGACGGCTTCCGTGCCCGTTGGACGGGACGCGACCTGCTTGGGCGTCACCTGGGCGTTGCCATCCAGGCCATAAGTGAGACGATTCGCATACCGCAATTCCAGCAGCCGCACTCCCCATGGGTCATCGGTATTGATTACCGCCCAATCGGGAGGCGGCGCGCCTTGCCCCTCAAACAGGCGGCGCTTGGCCTGGAAGTAGTGCTCAAAATCCTTGTGATAATCCAAATGGTCCTGCGTCAGGTTGGTGAACACCGCCACGGCGAAATGAAATCCCCAGATGCGCTCCTGGGCAAGCGAATGGGAGGAAACTTCCATCACCGCGGCCTTGCCACCCGCTTTCACCAGTTCCGCAAAGTAGGACAGCAAATCGAGCGACTCGGGTGTGGTGTTAGTGGCAACCTTGGTTTTGCCGCCCATGCGATATTCAATCGTGCCGAAAACACCACTTAGAATTCCCGCCGCCCCCAGAACGCTCTCCACCAGATAAGTCGTGGTGGTCTTGCCGTTGGTGCCCGTGATGCCGATGAGTTGGAGGTGCGACTCCGGGTGATCGAAGATGATGCGGCCCGCGTCCGCCAACGCCCGGCGAATGGCCGCGACCTGGATCCAACGCGCCGCCAGTTCGGGCGGAGCGGCACGCTCACTAACCACCGCCACGGCGCCGCGCTCCAGCGCCTGGGGAATGTAAGCGTGGCCGTCCGCCTTCTCACCATGAATGGCAAAGAAAAGTGTTCCCGGCCTCACTTCACGGGAGTTGTAAGCGAGCGAAGAAACCTCCGACGCTGCGTCTGCACCCGTGTGCAGAACCGGCAACTCTCGGAGTAGTTCGCCAAGCTTCATTTTGGCTCAGATCATTGGATCATCGAATCATCGGATCATTGATTCATTAAAAAGCTGCCATCGCCGTGGAAAATCTTCCAATTCCCAGAGCACCCATGACCCAATGATTCGATGGCTCAATGAACAAATGATTCAATGGTCTGATCACCTCGCCATGCGCACCCAAATGCGGGTGCCGGAAGGAACCTTCAATCCCGCCATGGGGTTTTGTTCAACTGCCAGGCCGCTCCCCACGACATTGAGGTCGAGGCCCAGTTTTTCACACTCCTTGGCCACGCGGCGCGCCGCCCATCCGGAGAAATCCGGAACGGCGACCAGCGGGCCATCGCCCAGAACCACCGTGCTGGAAGCAATGTCCCCGTCAGGGGGGCCCGGTGGGGCGGGTCCGTCAGGCCAAAGCCGGCTGGAAAAAGATGCTGGCTGAACGGGTGATGTGGCAGCTCCGAAGGATTCGCGATCCGTAGGAAGGAATCCCATGAAGTCCTCCTGCTTCTGGTCAGGAGCCTTCGCGGGTTGGGGGATAACGATCTGAGGCCACCGGGAGGGATTATCTTGAGGTACGTTCAGGTAACCAAGAGTCTGCTCTGCGATGGACCGGAATACCGGAGCTGCCACTTCTGTCCCGTAATACGCTCCCACCGGCGAATCGATGACCACCAGAATAGTCACCGCTGGCCGTGTGGCGGGAGCAAAGCCGATAAACGAAGCAATGTGGAGTGGGCGGGAATACGATCCGTTCTCATCCACCTTCTGGGCGGTGCCGGTCTTGCCGGCGGAAGTATATCCGCCCAATTGTGCGGGGATGCCGGTGCCGTGGTCAACCACCGCGGTAAGGATTTGGCGCATCACCTCGGCCGTGTGCTCGCTCATTACGCGATGGCCCGCGGCCGGCGGCAGGGCGTCATGGTGCGCGCCCAGGAAAACGTCATGGATGATACGGGGTTCAAAGAGTATTCCACCATTGGCAACGGCTGAATACATCGTCACCATTTGCAGGGGGGTCACGCCCGCTTCCTGCCCAATAGACATCTCGCCGATGGAGATCCCCGACCAGCGGCTGGGCGGTTGGAGCAGACCCCGCTCCTCCCCGGGCAATTCCACGCCGGTCTTGGAGCCGATGCCGAAGGCGCGGATGTAACGATAGAGGCGGTCCTCGCCGAGCCGAAGCGCTAACTTGATGGTCCCCACATCGCTGGATGCGGCCAGCATATCGGTGACACTAAGAACGTAGTGCGGCTCGTCGTCGTGAATCGTGTGGCCCGCCAATACGATTTTGCCGCCCTGGCAGTCAATCATTTCCTCCGGCGTGGTCAGCTTCTCTTCCAGCGCGGCGGCCACGGAGATGAGCTTGAAGGTTGAACCGGGCTCGTAAATCCATCCCACGGCGCGATCCAGGCGTGAGTCAACGGAGCTGGCACTAAAATTGTTCGGGTCAAAGGTGGGCTGACTGGCCAAAGCCAAAATCTCGCCCGTGTTGGGATTCTGCACAATCGCCACACCGCCCGCCGCCTGAGTGTTCGCCACTTTTTCCGCCAGGGCTTTTTCCGCGATGTATTGGATTTTCTCGTCGAGGTTCAACACCACGTTCTTGCCGGGGACGCCCTGCCATTCGGTGCTGTGAAAGGTGCGGCGGCGCCCGTCAGAGTCCAGCAGTACGCGGCCGGGTTTGCCCTTGATCTCTGCGTCCAGGGCGTATTCGATCCCGCCCAGGCCATTGTCATCCAAGCCCACGTAGCCGATCGCTTGCGCGGCCAATTCCCCCTTGGGATAAAATCGCTTGGTCTCGCGCTGAAAATAGACACCCTTCATATTCAAATCCCGTACGCGGGTGGCTTCATCCGGGGTCACGCGGCGCTTGACCCAGCAGAAGGAGTGCGACGTCTGGAAGCGGTCGCGGAGTTCCTCCCCATCCACTCCCAGGACCGGCGAAAGCAGCGAAGCCACCATTTGCGGCTCGGTGAGCTCGCTCGGCACTGCGTAGACGGAATCCACTCCCAGGCTCATCGCCAGGGGATTCATCTGCCGGTCATAGATGGCGCCGCGCTGGGGAGCCACCTCGATGGTGCGCTGCTGCTGGTGCTGGGCGCGCGCCAAGAGCTCCACGTACTGGATGACTTGAAAATAGTAGAGGCGGGCGGCCACACAGCCGAACCACACGAAACAAAGGACGCCAAGAACTTGTCGTCGTCCGTCAGCCGACGGGCGAGACCGATCGGGCTTCGCCGTTCGGGAATCAGGCTTGCGTCGGCCCATCGTCGCTAAGGCTCGTGTGGAGTATCTCCGCTACCCACGGAGAAGTTACGTGCCAGTTCGGGGCTCTCCAAGGCGGCCGCTGCCGTCGCCGGATCGCCCACTTGAATCACTTGCTGCGCGCTGGGCGAGACCATCCCGAGGCGGCTCCGCGCCAGCGTGTCGATCCTTTCAGGATCGGCAAGCGCCGCCTGCTCCAACCGGAGCTGATGATTCTGCTCTTCCAGTGTCGCGGCTGCGGCCTTGAATTGTTCAATCTGATAACCGTACCGCACGCACTGGAAATGTTGCCATGCGAATAGGAGCACAAAAAGAAAAACCAGAACGCCCAATCCCAGGAGACTGAAACATTCACGGCGACGCTCCACGTCAACTTCCCGCACCAAGCGGGAATTATCAATGTGCTTCACAAAGTAGAATTCCGGGAAATTCGCCCGGCCCGCGGCCGGGACGTTTCTCGGACGCCGTCTGGTTCTCGGTAATGTGATTGCCGCTGTAGCCATTTTAAGTACCAGGGGTAGGGGTTAGGGGTTCGCAATCCTCCCAAACACCTAATCCCTAATCCCTGCTCTTCTCCGCCGCCCGCAACTTGGCGCTGCGGGCACGCGGATTGCACCAGACTTCTTCATCCCCTGGGCGAACCACTTTGCGCGTCAGGATGCTCGCCCGGCCTTCGCCCTGCCAGCGCCGGAAGGCCTGCTTGACCCGGCGGTCTTCCAGCGAGTGAAAACTCAGGATCACGACCCGCCCTCCGGGCCGGAGGACCATCAGGACCCTGTCGAGAAATTGCTCCAGGTTTTCCAGTTCCCCATTAACCGCCAGGCGCAGCGCCATAAAACTGCGCGTCGCCGGATGAATTTGGTGGAGGCCCGCCCGGGAGGGGATCGCTCGCGTCACCACCTGCGCCAGTTCGGTGGTTATTCGATACGGACGGGCCTTCACAATGGCTCGCGCAATTCGGCGCGAGTGGCGCTCTTCCCCCAACTTGAAAAAAATATCTGCCAGGTCCCGCTCAGAAGCGTGGTTCACGAGGTCGGCGGCGGTCGTTTCGGAGTCAGGATCCATTCGCATGTCCAGAGGACCCGGCAGATTAAAACTGAATCCGCGAGAGGCGTCGTCAAGCTGCAGCGAGCTCAAACCGAGGTCGGCCATTACTCCGTCCACCGGCGGCAACCCGCTGGCGGCGTGCAACGTGTCGATTTGAGCGAAATTCCCGTGCTGCATGATCAGCTTCCCGCCAAAGCCCGCTAACTTATCGCGGGCAACTTCCAGCGCCTTGGGGTCGCGGTCCAGGCCCAGGAGCCTGCCGCTTCCCAGGCGCTTCAGGATTTCTTGCGCGTGCCCCCCGGCGCCCAGCGTCGCGTCGATGTAAATTCCTTCCGGGCGGACATTGAGAAAATCAAGGGTCTCGCGCACGAGCACTGGAACATGGAAAGGGCGCGAAGTCTCGGCCGCACCCGGAAGTTTTGTGTTCGCACGTTGCTCGTCATCCATCACCGTTGGGCTAACCCAGTTCCCAGATCGTCAAATCCCCGATTTGCTCAGGTTCTGGAGAACCTCGTCAGTGAGCGGCTTGCTGTCCAGGTGCTCGCGGAAGCGCTCCTTGTTCCAAACTTCGAGGTATTTGTGATACCCGAGCACGGCCACTTCCCCGTGCATCTCCGCCGACTCGCGCAACTGTGCTGGAATCAGCACCCGCCCCTGCGCGTCAGCCCGCGCCAAACGCCCGTAGTAGTTTGTCCACTCCAAGAATCGTTTCTTATCCACGTCCGTCGAGGGCAAGGCATCTAGCTTTTCTTCGATCTTACTCCATTCGGGCAGAGGGTAGACGCGCACCGATTTTCCATCGAAACTCGTCACGAAGAATTCCAAGCCCTGGCCATAGGCTCTATCAAGATCAGACTTGAAGTCCGTCGGGATCTTTAGCCGACCTTTGCCGTCCACCGTGGCTGTTGTGCTCCCGCGAAGCATTCGACCCGCCCCAAAGCCTCTTCTGACTTCAAAATCCCCTCAAAATCTATCAGCATTTCTACTTTTGACTACTTATTACCACTTCTGACCACTGACTTTAAATGTCTCTTTGACCCTTGTCAAGAGTTTTTTTATTTTTTTTTAATGAGATACGGGTTATTCAGGGTGGCCCTGCCCTTGGTGGCCCATTAACCACATCATACCACAGTTTGGGGCATTTCCAAGGCGGGTCTACAAAGTCCACGGACATTTTGACTTATCCGCTTAGACAATATCGGCAGGTTGGTTAGCTCTTCATCATAAATACGAGACTACGCTTTCTCCTGACAATCAGCTATTGAGAAGGCGCGAAGTAGCCCGCCTTGGCGCGAACGTGCAGGTTCTTGTTGACTGGCAGAATTTTAATCTTGCGATAGGTTCTGTCCCGGGCAGTATTCGTGGAAGTGTAGCTGAGCAAGAATTGGTTGCGCAGATCGAGTCCATCACCAATTGCGCAGCCTTCTTCTCTCATGATAAGGTTGCGCACATCCTAAAAAACTGCATTGCCATTTGGAAGTTAACCACAGGGGGGACAAAATCCATGACAATGAAAATGACCAGACGAACCGCTTGCCAACTAATCGCGGGAACACTTCCGGCATTGAAGCTGGGGGCTGCGCAACACGAAATATCCCCCGGCATCGAAATTGAACGCGGGCCCTTTGAAGGAACGCGCGCGTCCCTGAGCAAATACGAGGCGCCCGAGTGGTTCCGCGACGCCAAGTTCGGCATCTGGGCGCACTGGGGTCCGCAATCGGCAATTGAATACGGTGATTGGTATGCCCGGAATATGTACATGGAAGGGTCCAAGCAGAACGTCTACCACTGCGAGACTTATGGGCATCCCTCCAAGTTCGGTTACAAGGACACCATCCCCCTCTGGAAGGCCGAGCAATTCGACCCCGCCTATCTCATCGGTTTATACAAGAAGGCGGGCGCGAAATACTTCATGAGCATGGGCGTGCATCACGACAACTTTGACATGTGGAACTCCACTTACCAGCCTTGGAATGCCGCCAACAAGGGGCCGAAGAAAGACGTGGTGGGCATGTGGGCCCATGCGGCGCGTGATGCTGGACTCAGATTTGCCGTCAGCGAACATCTCTGGATCACCTACAAGTGGTTTTCGGTAAATCACGGGCATGATGAAACGGGTCCCTACGCCGGAGTGCCCTACGACGGCGCCGATCCCAACTTCTCCAGCTTGTATGTCGATTCCGACCAGGTCTGGGGAAAGAGCTTGGACTGGAGCGAGACCGGCATCCCCTTGTGGTGGAGGCGCCACTGGTACATGCGGATCAAGGACCTCGTGGACAAGTACCAGCCGGATTTGCTTTACACCGACGGCCCCCTGCCCTTCGAGGAATATGGGCTGAACCTCATCGCGCATCTCTACAACCTGAGCGCCAACAAAAATGGCGGAAAAACCGAGGCCGTGTACACCTGCAAGCGCGTGGAAGACGCCGAGCAGGGCATCGCGACCCTCGACGTTGAGCGCGGCATCGTGAACGACATATGGCCGCGCCCCTGGCAAACAGACACCTGCATTGGCCAGTGGCACTACATGCGCGGACAGCCATATAAAACGCCGAAAAACATTATCGATATGCTGGCTGACATCGTCAGCCGCAACGGCAATCTGATGCTGAATTTTCCTTTGCCGGCGCGCGGAACTTTGGATCTGGAAGAACTGAACGTTCTCGCCGAGATCACCAAATGGATGAGCGTCAACAGCAGCGCGATTCACGGCTCGCGGCCCTGGAAGATTTTTGGAGAGAGTCCCGCGGCGGACGCGGCGGCCAATACCACAGCGTTCAACGAAAGTAAAAGGAAGGATCTGACGGCAGCCGACGTCCGCTTCACCACCAAGGGCGACACGCTTTATGCGTTCGTGATGGGCTGGCCGGAATTCCAAACCGTCATCCGGCCACTGGCCACCAACACCGCCCTGCGCGTCGGCAAAATCCAGAATGTGGAACTCCTGGGCTTCGACGGCAAGCTCGATTGGTCGCAGGACAGCTCCGGCCTGAAGATCATGATGCCCGCACAGAAGCCCTGCGATTACGCCATCGTGTTTAAGATTACAGGCGCCATCGCAGGTTGATTTGTGAAACTATGAAACGGTCATTATCTAGATGGCTAATCGCTTCCGCAGTCTGAGGGCTGGTCGTGGCCATAACGCTTCTGCTTATTGAGAGCCTTGTCAGTACTCATACGCAACTTGAAAGGGATTTCGGCTATCCGCTCAATCGAGTTATGCGAGTGGTTTGGCCTTCCTCTGTTTGGCTTATGGCTACCGCGGGAATTGAGGGAACGCCGACGGATTTCATGTTTATTTCGATGTCAGTTCTGGCCAACGTCTTCCTCTACGGTGCCGTGGGATGTGTCCTCTGGGGGCTCAAGAGGATCATTCGACATTAGCGCGGAGCCCTGGTCAGGAGAGTTCTGACCGTAGGTTCTTCCCGTGATGAGGAAAGCCTATATGGGTGAATCCAGTGCGGAAAGGGCTGGCGGGAGGACCTTTCAGTGAAGGATCTTAGACAGAGGCAGGGAAAACCCTGGAAGCAGTTCGGGCTCTTCGAACTTGCCCCCTCGCTCAGCATTAATAACGCTAGGCTGAGAATCTTCAGGAGTATATCGGTATGCTTCCCGCGTCTTTCGATAAAAAAGCCAAACGGCCCGCACGCCCGCTTGCCGGTATTGGCGAACCTTGAGCATCAGATCGTCTGGCTGGTCATGCTTGGAAACGACTTCAATGACCAGATCGGGGGCAATCGGCAGAGGTGCGTGTTCAAGATCGAGATCTTTAATCCGCTCGCGAACAAAGAACATCAGGTCAGGTCTGCGGATCGTGTCCTCGCCAAGCCTTACATCTACCTCACAAATGACTTGCCCCAGGTTGTATTCCTTAGCCCACGAGTTCAGCAGGCCGTGGAGCTCACCACAGATTATATTGTGCATCGGCACTGGGGAAGGAGTCACGATGAGCTCTCCTCGATCGAGTTCGTACCTCACACCAACGGGTTCATCCAGGGCGTTGTACTGTTCAATGGTCAGTAAGGTTTTAGTGGCCATGGCAAACATCCTGCAAGACTCAGATTACCACGAACTCTTATGGGAAGCAGCATGAAGTGCGAATCTGGCGGCCCTGAACCCCTGCCCTTCTCATTTGTTAAGAATTCACAACTTTCGCTTTACTCCTGATACAATATCGCCCCGTCGTTTGGGTCTTACCGTGCAGCACAAAACTTCACGCACGTCGAAAGGAGTATTCATGGCTCGCCTTTGCCGCTCACTCATTCTCTTGATGTTCCTGGCCGCGCCTTTGGCGATTTCTGCGGACATGCCGGAGGGCCGCCTGATGCGGTTTGCCGACATCTACAAAGACAAGATCGTATTCAGCTACGCCGGTGACCTTTGGCTGGTATCTTCCTCCGGGGGCGTGGCGCGGCGCATCACCACCGATCCCGGACTGGAACTCTTCCCCAAATTTTCCCCGGACGGCAAGTGGATCGCCTTCACGGGCCAATACGACGGCAACCTGAATGTCTACGTAATGCCCGCGGACGGCGGCGAGCCCAAGCAACTCACCTTTGAGCCTGATCCCGTCTCCATGCCCGAACGCATGGGACCGAACAACGAAGTCATTACTTGGCTTCCCGACAGCCAGCACATTCTATTTCTCTCGCGTCGCGACACGTTCAACGACTGGTTCGGGCGCCTGTTCAAAGTGAGCATTGACGGCGGCCTGCCGGAGCGCCTGCCCATCGACAAGGGCGGGCTCACCTCCTTTTCACCCAACGGCACCAAGATCGCTTACAACCGCATCTTCCGCAATTTTCGCACCTGGAAGCGGTACACGGGCGGCATGCACCAGCAAATCTCCATTTATGATCTTAAGAACAATACCTACGAACTCGTCGCGGACGACCCACACACCAGCACCTATCCCATGTGGCACGGCGACACAATTTATTTCGGCTCGGACCGCGGCCCCGAGCATCGCATCAACATTTACAGCTACAGCCTGAAGACCAAACAGACCAAGCAACTCACCGACTTCGAGGACTACGACGTGGATTGGCCCAGCCTGGGGCCGGACTCCATCGTGTTCACCAATGGCGGTTATCTTTACACCTTCGACCTGAAATCCCAGAAAGCCAAAAAGCTCACCGTCTATCTGCCCGGCGACCGCGACCTGGCGCACCCGCACTGGGCCAACGTGGCGCGCTATGTGACGGACTTTGACATTTCTCCGGAAGGCAACCGCGCCGTCCTGACCGCGCGCGGCGACATCTTCACGGTCCCCGCCAAGAATGGCAGCATCCGCAATCTTACGCAAACGCCGGGCATCCACGAGAAGTACGCCGCGTGGTCGCCCGACGGCAAATGGATCGCTTATCTTTCCGATCGCAGCGGCGAAGATGAAATCTACATCACGCCGCATGACGGCATGGGCAAGGAAATGCGCATCACTACCGACGGCAAGATGTTCCGCATGCCGCCCGTCTGGTCGCCCGACAGCAAGAAGCTGGCCTTTGCGGACAAAGACGTGCGCCTGTTCTATGTGGACATTGACCAGAAAACACCCGTCCTGATCGACCAGGGCAAGTACTCCGACCTCACCGAGTACGTCTGGTCGCCGGACAGCAAGTGGATTGCTTACGCCAAGGCGGAAGTGAACAACTACAGCACCATCAATCTTTATTCGCTGGCCGACAAAAAAATCACTCCGGTTACGTCCAACTTCACCAACAACAGCACGCCCAGCTTCGATCCAGGGGGCAAGTATCTCTTTTTCCTTTCCCAGCGCGACTACAACGAGGTGTTGGGCGTTTTCGATTTCGAATTTGCGAATCCCAAGGCCACGCGCGTCTACCTGGTGACGTTGCGCGCCGACCTACCTTCGCCGTTCGCGCCCAAGAGCGATGAAGCCGGCAAAAAATCGGATGAGTCCGCCGACAAGGAACAAGCCAAGCCCGCGGACAAAGATCAGGCCAAGCCCGGCGAGAAGGAGAAGGAAAAGAAAGAGGCGGAAGAGGTCGCCAAGAATTTCCGCATCGACCTGGTGGGCATTGAGAACCGCGTGGTGGCCCTGCCCCTCCCGCCCGCCAACATCGGCGGGCTGCAAGCCGGCAAGAACGGCATCTACTACTCCACCGGGCCCATCTACGGGCTTTCCGGACCGCTGCCGGGTGAGGAGTCCGCCATCCACGTGTACGACTTGAAGGAGCGCAAAGATGCGGTGCTCCTGACCGGCACGAGTGCCTTCACGCTCTCCTTTGACGGCTCCAAGTTGCTCTACGCCGGGCCGGGCGGCGGAGGTGGCGAAGACGGATCCGCCGGCCAGACCTACGGGATCATCGACGCCAAGCCTTCCGGCTCCCCCCACAAAGTCGGCGACGGCGCCCTGAATCTTTCCTCCCTGAAGATGCGCATCGACCCGCGCGCCGAATGGAAACAGATGTTCGATGAAGTGTGGCGGGAGGAGCGCGACTTTTTCTTCGAAAAGTCGATGAATGGCGTTGATTGGCCGAAGGAACATGACCGCTACGCCCCGCTGCTGCCCTACGTCGCGGATCGCTACGACCTCACCTACCTGCTCGGTGAAATGGTGGGCGAGCTTTCCAACTCCCACACCTACGTGGGCGGAGGCGATTATCCCAACCTGCATCCCATCAATCTCGGCCTGCTGGGAGTGGACTTTGAACTCGATGCGGCCAGCGGCCTTTACCGCTTCAAGAGAATCTATCCGGGAGAAAACTGGGACTCCAGCCTGCGCTCTCCTCTGACCGAACCGGGCGTGGTGGTGAAGGAAGGCGATTACCTCATCGCCGTGAATGGACGTGACCTCAAAGCCCCGCAGGCGCCCAGCGAGTTGTTCGTCAACACGGCCGGGGAGAACGTGACGCTCACCGTCAACTCCCAGCCCAACACTACGGGCGCGCGCCAAGTGGTGGTAAGAACTATCTCCAGTGAATACGGGTTGCGCATGCTCGATATGATCGACACCAATCGCCGCAAGGTTGACCAGGCCACCGGCGGGCGCGTGGGATACATTTACATCCCCAACATGGGAGGGGAAGGTCTGAACGAATTCGTCAAACAGTTCTTCCCGCAGATTCGCAAGGAAGGACTGATCATCGACGTTCGTTACAACGGCGGCGGCTTTGTGGACCAACTCATCTTTGAGCGCCTGCGCCGCATCCTGATCGGTATGGAATCGGCCCGCAACTTCGCCAGCGGGACCACCCCCGACGTGGTCTTTCACGGCTCCATGGTCTGCGTCACCAACGCCTACGCCGCTTCCGACGGCGATATCTTCAGTTACTACTTCAAGCAGTATCACCTGGGTCCGCTGATCGGCATGCGCACCTGGGGCGGTGTCCGCGGCATTCGCGGCGATATGCCGCTACTCGACGGCGGCTACATTACCCGACCGGAATTTTCCGTCTACGGGCTGAACAGCGAATGGGTTATCGAGAACCACGGCGTGGCGCCCGATATTGAAGTGGATAACACCCCCGACCTCGTCATGAAGGGCCGGGACCCGCAACTAGAAAGGGCCATCGAAGAAGTGATGAAGGCCATCAAGGAGCACCCGAAACATCTGCCCCCAAGGCCGCCCGACCTTCCGGCCTACCCCAACGGCCCCGGGTAGAGCAGAAGGCAGTAGGCAGTGGGCAGTCTCGCGCAAGCCCCCCTCACCCCTTGCCCCCCCTTCCCCAAGGGAGCGAGGAAAGAGGGGATTTTGTTGGTGGGATGCGAACTGATCGCAAACCTCACCAGTGGCAACCTTGAACGAAACGGGTTGCAAAAGCTTTATGTGCACATTCGAGCACGGGCGCTGGTAGCAGGTCGAGATTTTTGCGAATTAGGGGAAAGAGCCAGTTTCCAAATTCAAACTCCACCCAAAAGCGCGCGCGTCCGGCGTTCGGCACTTCGACGAGCGTATCCGCGCAGGGATTACAAAAATAACCCGTCCTGTTCGCCGCCTCGCACGGGACATTGAACGGCGGTATCTCGACATTGACTGGCGCCACCTCATGCGGGTCAGACAAAGCCACGGGGCGGGGCCTGACGCAACAGGTTATCTGATAAGCATAGGGTTGCTTGAACTCGTACTGAGCGCCCGCCTTCTCATCAACGAGTGCCTTCTCTAAATCGGTCGCAACAAACAGTGGAAACAGCGGATTTTTCGGCGGCCCGCTTCCTGACCACAAAACGATAAAGTCTTCAACTCCGCTCACCTGGTCCGTGATATCGGCAATGCTCTCCAACTGAGAAAACTTGCGCCGCGGGAACGAAATTTCCTTTCGCGTTTGCGGACTCAAACCAGTCCAGACTTCGCCCGACAATGTTCCGAGCCTCAACGTTGCTTGTTGAGGCGCGCTGCACAGTTCGTCCAACCCATGCAAAAAGGCCACAACCTGCTGTCCGTCGGGAGCAAAGTCATCGTCTTCTGAAATCAACATGTGCCAGTACGGGTCACCCATGGGCGGCCATTGTATTCCTAAAATATCGAAAAAAATGAAAAAGGGATCCTTCACCCAGAAAGGCAGAGCACATGATGACGGCGCTTCCGATGCGTGCTCGCAACTGAACCCACAATCGGCAACAGCAGTGGACCAACCTTCTCCCTGCCGCCTGCCGTTCTAGGCCTTCTGCTTTCTGCCTACTGCCTAGCGTCGATCAACTCCACCAGCGTGCGCGTCACCGCGCCCGCGATGTCCGGCCCGGCGGAGTTAACTTCGCCGTACCAGCGGGTCTTCCGGTCGCGCAGCCAGGGCGGCTCGTCGTCATACTCGGCTTTGGGGATGATGTAACCAAGTTCATCGTTGGCGAGGCCAAAGATGAACTGGTATTTGGTCTTGAAGTGCTCGCGAATTGCCGGCTCAAACGGCGCGTCGGGGAAATCCGCGCCGGGGTAGCGCGTGATGCCCCCGTTCACGAGTTCAGGATATATCTCGCCCGGCACGGTTACGATTTCCGCCACCACGCCCGCGCCGGAGAGAAAACGGATGTAGCTGACTTCCGTCTCCACGTCGTGCCCCGTGGCGAATTTCAGCGTGCCCATCCCCGGAACTTCCCTTTCCACGACCGACGGATCGAGTTGGCCATTCGTGTAAAGCGCCTTGCGGCCGCCCATGACCCCGGCCGCTCCCGCGGCGCGAAATCGGTCGTTGTGCATGGGCGAAAAGATGGTGGTTCCCCGGAAGGCGATGGAATCCACGCTGACCTCTTCCCCGCCCTTCACCGCGCGCTCCGCAAGCTGGCCAACGGTGTTCCCGAAAAGCTCCGCCTTCTCCCAGGTGTTGTCAGCCGCCACCTTCCCGGTGTCAGGGTCTTGCAGCGCCACCGAATTGCCATTGGTGGAAAGCAGCCCGCCGATTGAGCCATTCAGGAATATGGCCATCCCGCCCAGACGCGCTTCCACATACGAGCAAAGCCAATGGGGATAGTCGGCCGTGATTTCCGTGTTCCTGCTCCCCAACGTTTCCGGGTGGTCGCTCCAGTTCACCAGGTTGGCGATCGGCTGCCCGGCAGCAGAAGTCAGGCGCATGACGAAAAGATAAGGATCTTTTACATAGGGCGGCCGGCTGTCTGACTGCAAAAGCGCCAGCAGGGGATGATCGTCACGTCCCAGCGTGAGGCGTGCCGGTTGCATCGCACGCACCGCCTCCACGGCCGCTTGGGCAATGCGCTCCCGCAGCCACGTCATATATTTCTCATCGATCCCCGATTGCAAAGGCCCCGGGCCCCATAGCCCCATGGTGTCCGGCCCTTCGTGGTCGTGCGTGGAGGCCACGATGAGGTGTGTCACTTCCGGCGCCTGGGCCTTCACACGTTCGCGAACTTTCAGGACATCGTCGTAGAAGAAACCGATCAGGTCCGCGGCACACACCACCAAGGTCTGGTCACGCGCGCCCAGGGCAAGGCAGCGCGCGTAAAGATCATCATGCACGCCGGTGGCGACGCGATTGTTGCCGTAGCCGGCGATATAGACAGGCGCGGCATGAACGTCAGGCGTGATCACCACCTTGGCCGCACCCGCGCGCAAGTCCCCCCCCGCAACTGGCATCGCGCCGGCCAGAATGAATAGAACAAGTGCTAAAGACGAATAAGATAATTTCCGCATGCAATGGGCGGCCTCCTCCAGCCGCTGTAGGTGAGAGTATATGCCCAACGCGGGCAAACCGTCACGGAAGTCGTGGTGCACCCACGACCAGCCCGCCAACGAAATACTACGTAGGGGCAGGCCTCGTGCCTGCCCTCCGCGTCGGCATGGCCGACGCCAGGGCGCCCACAAGGGGCGCCCCTACGTTGAGGCATGGGCGTCCCGCCCGTGACCGGCACGGCCGGGACGGCCATGCCACGATGTGCGGCTCCGCCAAACCGCGCTGTTTTGGCCCCCCATCCACCTCCTAGACCCGGCGGGGAATTAGCGAAGGCAGGAATTCCAGAATCACGAAAACTACCGGTAGGAAATGAGAACGAATTATCAGGCATAATGTCCCGGCCGCACACAAATTTATGGCAGAACTAGCCGACAATGGTCGTCAACGAGCGGGGTAATATAGTGGAGGACGGTATTAGAGTGGAATCACGCAGTGGGGAAAGGTGTCGGGGGCTGGATTGCCGATTGCCGATGGACAATTGGCGATTGCTGAGGGACGATTGAGGATGGACCGTTGCTGAATGCCGATCCCCAATGGCTGACTCCTCGACCTGAATCCAGGAACCAGGCACTGTCCACTGCCCTTTGACGACTCCACCTGTCGCGATACGGTGGGGAGGTCAGAATGCCCTGAACCAAGCTCCAGTCCGGAAATAAAGGCCGCAGTTTGACACGATGTATCAGAAAAAAAGGAAGTTATCGGAAATTCAGGTTGAGTCTCAATAAAACCTATCTCATTGAAAAGAAATGGCATCGGAGCTTTCAAACCGAAACGTGCGAGAAGGATCGAAAGTTATCACGATATGTCAGAAAACAAAGGTGTTATCAAAATACATGCCAAACCGTTGAAAAATCCACTCGTTGAAATCAAAGGGGATAGCTCATTCGGAGGCTAGCGTAAATAATACGATAGATGTTTATCACGATATGTCAGAAAATAAGCAAGTTGTCTTAATGTAGGCTAAACTGTACTAAACTGTATCTATTTGAACTAAAGGTAGTTATGATGCACGCGGGCATCAAGGGCGGAACAAAGAAGGGGCAAAAAATGAGGCACGACGACCACATGTTATTGAAAACAAATATAGAAAAAATGTCGGTTTTATGGCTTGACACGATGTTTATGAAAATAAATGAGTTATAACTATTTTATCAAGATGTTGATGAAAACAAAGTGAATGTGACGAAAATTCTGAATTTTTAGTTATAAACTATGAATGGCCACGTACGATGCTTTTCAATGACTCAATGACCCGACGGCCCGGTCAAACAAGGCTTGGGATGACAGCGAAGTGGGCAAGCCGGTATTCGGGACGGCAGTAGGGCGAACTCGCCAAGCAAGGTTCTGAGCAACGGGAAGCGAAGAAAATGGTAACATGCACAATTCCTTTCCTGAACCGGCCTGGGAGGCTGGCGGCATGAGAAGAGGATGATCGATTGAAATAACGAGGCAACTGCCATGAACCGCACCGACAACTGCATCGCGAAACTCGACCGGATGAAGAAAGCGCTCCGGCACCACGAAGGCGACCGTGTTCCCATTAGCGACTTCTTCTGGGGGAGCTTCCTCAAGCGCTGGCGTGATGAACTGGGTCTTGCCCCCGACACGGACATCTACCGTTATTATGATCTCGACTGGATGGTTTTCAATCCCAACGTGGATCCCCACATCAAGCCCTTCGAAATCCTGAAGGAAGACAGCGAAGAGGTTGTGGTGCGCACGGGGTTCGAAGCCGTCATCCAAAAGAAGCTGGCTTATCCCATGCCCGCCTTCCTGAGCTTTGAAACCGACACCATCGAGAAAATGGAAGCGTTCCAGTTTGATGATCCCTGGGACGAGCGCCGCTACTTTGACGCTGGCGACGATCAGATCAATGGCGTGGGCGATGGCTTCGTGCGCAATCTCCCCGCCTTCGTCGATCGTCTGCGAGATGCGTGGGCGGATTTTCCCGCCTTCGGAGGCGTCTGTGAGGGCCACGAGATGCTGTGGCGAATCATCGGCTCCGAACACACGCTGCTCTGGATGGGATTGTATCCGGACCACATCGCGCGCTTCGTGGAACGCATCAACGCCTTCTCGCTGGAAATCGTGAAAGCCCAAATCAAGGCCGCAGGCGGCATGCTGGACGGCATGGTGATTTGGGGGGACGTTGCCTATAAAAACGGGCTGCTGTTCTCTCCGGCGTTTTGGCGGAAGCACTTCAAGCCCGGCGTGAAGGCTCTCATCGATGAGTGCCACAAGCACGGACTGCTGGTGATCTATCATGGCTGCGGCAACGCCAGCACGATTTTTGAAGACTTCATTGAAGTGGGAGTGGACGCTTACAATCCGTTGGAAGCCAAAGCGGGGCTGGACGTCATCGACCTGCGCCGCCGCTTTGGCCACCGCCTGGGGTTCTGTGGCAATATGGATGTGATGGTTTGGGCGAACGGAAGCCGCGAGGAAATCAAGGCCGCCGTCCTCACCAAACTAAATGCCGCGAAAGGAGGCGGCTTCATCTTCCAGTCGGACCACTCCGTGCCCAACAGCATTTCGGGCGCGAACTACGATTACGTGGTGCGCCTGGTGAGAGAATACGGAAAATACCCGCTGCAATTGGGCGAGTACGACATCTCCTTCCCGGCCGCGGCGTAAACCCGCAGGGGCGCTGCCCCGGGAATTGAATTTAGGAAACCATTGACCTCCATGACCGCGACCACCCAAACCACGTCCGGCGCCATCCGCACCCAGGAGATTTGCCGGCACTACACCATGGGCACATCACTCATCCGCGCCGTGGATGGCATCTCCTTTTCAGTGCAGGGAGGCGAATTCATTGCCCTGCTGGGAAGTTCGGGCTCGGGGAAATCCTCGTTGCTGAACCTGATTGCGGGGCTGGACCGGCCGACTTCCGGCAGCGTCCAGGTGGACGGCCGCAGCCTGGCGGAATTATCGAGCGAAGAACTGGCCCGCTACCGCCGGCACAGCGTGGGAATTGTATTTCAAGCCTTCAATCTGGCGCCCAGCATGACGGTGGCGGAAAACGTGGAGTTGCCGCTACGCCTGGCGGAAACGGATCGCCGCGAGCGCGCCGACCGCGTCCGGCAGGCTCTCGATCGCGTAGGATTGAGCCAGCGGCTCGCCCACCGGCCGGGCGAGCTTTCCGGCGGCGAGCAGCAGCGCGTGGCCTTGGCGCGGGCACTGGTGAATTCCCCCCGCATCCTCCTGGCCGACGAGCCCACCGGAAACCTCGACAGCCGCACCGGAACGGAAATCATGGAGATCATCGGCGACTGCAACCGGCGCCTGGGAATGACCGTCCTGCTGGTCACCCACGAACGCGCCCTGGCGGAGCGCCACGCCGGGCGATTGCTGTTCCTCGCTGACGGCAAGCTGGTGGCGGACCAGCCCAACACGCCACGTCCCGCCTTAAGCCAGGAGGCCACTTAAAGACACCTGCCCTGCCGGACCTCGCCGGGGCATGCGTCCCGCGCAGGTGTTATATAATGAAGATATAACTACTTAATGTATACTCGTGTTAAAAGTAATGCCCCTTCATATATTTGGCAGGCGCTGCAAGCCCTGGAAAGCCCGCTCTCCAGCATCCAAGCTTCATCAATGAGCGCGAAGATGCATGTCCGCAAAAGCCAGGAACTGGTCCCAATCGTACGCCGTCACCGCGTGCTTTCCCTCCCGAAGGTGAAAGGCGATGGTGTGCATGATGGGCTGATTGATCGCCGGCATCTGGTCCGTGCCCAGGCCCTCTGCGCCGAGCAGCTTGTAGACAGGGCCCGCCGCCACCGCCGCCAGGAACATGCCATGCGGATCGGCCCACTGATCCTCCTGCGCGCTGGTGATGTAAACCGGGCGCGGAGCGATGAGTGCAATCAACTCGTCGGAATCGACGGGAAGTTTATCCGCCTGGCCGACATATTTGAAAAGGTTGGGACAGAACCAAAATGGAAAAGCCCGCGACATGCTGCGCAGCGTCTCACCATAAGTGCGCCGCCACGGCCCAGCGCCGCCTCTTCCCGAGCAACTCGACAGCACCATGGCGAAACGTGTGTCCTGAGCGCCGGCCCACAACACCGTCTTCCCCAGTCGCGAGTGCCCCATGACCGCCACACGATGCGCGTCAACGTCCTTGTCCTTTTCGAGATAATCCATGGCGCGGCTCAATCCATACGCCCATGCGCCGATGGCTCCCCACTCATCCGGCCCCGGCTCGGTCTGGCCCGCCGGAGCGAATTGCTGGCGAAGGCCGCCTTGCGTATAGCCATCTTTGAAATCCGGTTCGATGTCCTGATAGCAAACCGTCGCAAAGCCGTATCCCCGCGCCAGGAGCTTCTGAAGATCGAATTCCTTGTCGATCCCTCGGAATTTTTCCGGCGCCGGCCCGTGCACGGGTGGCTTGCCGTTCCAGATGATCGCGTTCTTCACTCCAGGATCGCTGGTCACGGATTGATTGCCGAGGAAATTTATTTCAAGGATCACGGGAACACGCTTGTGGGCGCCGGCAGGAATGTAGATGAGCAGGTCCTCGGAAGCCTCCGCTTTCGGAGTAGGAAAATAGACAGTCACCTGCTTGCGGATTGCCTTGCCGCCCAACGCTTCTTTATCGAGGTCAAAAACCTTAAAGCGGATATGCTTCGGTGGCTGAGGAGTGCGGCCATAGACATTCGTCTGATAGAGCCGGAGAATTTCGGCGCGACGGCGCTTTTGCCACTCGCGCGCCGTCGTCACCGGCTTGCCGTCACTGAAGACAAGCGGATCAGGAAGTGGGAAAGTTCCGGCCATCGACTCGTCGTAATTCGCGGGAGGCGCTTGGCCCATGCCGCGCAAAGATGCTGTCCAGGCCCGCGTGGAGATATTCCCCAACAGGAGTATGCAGAAGCTCAACACCGCGAAGGAAAGTAAAAAGAGAGAAGAGGACGTGCGGGGCCACCCGGAACGAGGCAAATGCTGCATGATTATTACCTCCTTGGAATCATCCGACAGGGACCACGCGTTGACAATCCGACGGGGCCCATCTGCCGGATGGGAAATGTGGAGATCAAGAGAGTGTCAATGCCAAATCTCTAGGGCGTTGACCGAAACCTGACTAATGGTTCCCGAGGAACATGACGTGAACGTAAGTGCCCAGCCGGACGTTGAACGCCAGATACCAGCCGACGTGGTCGGGGTCGTCGTAAATCACAACCTGGTCGCTGTTCCACATCCAGTCATTGCAGAAGCCGACGTCATAGGGTGCGACGCTGAAATAGAAACCGCCGAACCAGAAGCGGCTGGGGCCTCCGCCGACCAAATGCCATACGTGGTCCCGGCCAATTCCGCCCGTAAAGTGGCCGTGCGCCCAGGGGTGATCGAGATGGTAATTGCGGTCTCCAGGACCGGTATCGTGCCCGATCCATTTACCGTCAGGGTGGACGTGCGGAGCATTGGGGTGCCCGGCTGCATCGTTATAATGAGCCGTCTTCGGAGCGGGTGTCTGATGGGGTCGGGCAGGCGCTTTCTCAGGGCCATGGGCGGGTATATGTCCACCCGCTGTGCCCCCGTGCTCTTCACCCTTGCCCTCACCATGTTGGGCCCAGGCAGAAACTGAGAACATGAGCAATACCACTAGAATTCCACAGAGCCGTTTCATATCAGCCTCCTTCAGAGATTCGTTAGCGATGTCCATCGATTCTTGTGATGCGAGCTCGGTTTGCCGCTCGAGCGCAATCTCCTGCGCTTGTTGCCCGAATAATGGGGTCACCATGTCCGGCGGCTTAAGCTTAGCAGAGGTCGGTAACCCCGGGAAAGCGCCTTAAAATATTTGAATCAGCATTTCGTCTACACTATGGGATGTATGCCGCGCTGAGCATTGAATTCATGACCGACGAGCAAAACCGCCGCATCGCGGAGACCATCGAGCGGGAACAAGGCCGCCTGCGCAACTTCATCCGCAAGCGCGTTCTGGACGATAGCGACGCGGAAGACATTCTGCAAGAGGTTTTCTATGAACTCGTTCAGGCTTACCGGCTCATGAAACCGGTGGAGCAAGTGGGCGCCTGGCTCTTCCGGGTGGCGCGGAATCGCATCATCGACAGGTTTCGCAAGCGGATGCCGGAGGCGGTATTAAGCGGTGCCCCAACTGGGAGAGAAGACGAAGAGAATTTCCCGTGGGAGGACTTGCTTCCCTCGCCCGACGCCGGTCCGGAAGCGGCCTACGCTCGCGCAGTGCTGCTCGAGGAGATCGATGCGGCTTTGGACGAACTCCCGGGAGAACAGCGCGAGGTGTTTATTGCGCACGAAATCGAGGGCTGGAGCTTCAACGACCTGGCTGCGGCGACCGGACTGAGCGTAAACACGTTGCTTTCCCGAAAACACTACGCGGTGCTCCACCTGCGGCGGCGCTTGCGAGCCATTTACGACGAATTCAAGAAATCGTGAGGATACAAACGATGATTACGCATGGCATTAGACGGGTGATAAAAGTCTTGTTGATCGTGCTGATGGCGGCTACGGCATTCAGCTTCGCTGTCATGTGGCTCTGGAACTGGCTGATGCCGGCAATCTTCGGCCTGCATGCCATCAGCTTCTGGCAAGCTTTGGGACTTCTGGTGCTGAGCAAGATCCTCTTCGGCGGGTTTCACGGGCGGCCGGGCTTCGGGCGGGACTGGCGGACGCGCTTTTCCTGGGACATGACCCCAGAAGAACGGGACAGGTTTCGAACCGGCCTCCGCCACTGGAAAGACATGACTCCGGAGGAGCGAGACAAATTTCGAGCCGACATTCGCAGGGGGTGCGGCCCCTTTGAATCCTCCCCCGCTACGCCCAAGGAATAACCTGTGGGAAAAGAAGCCGAACGGAGGAGACCATGCCGCACCGCGTATGCCCCTGGTGGCTAGGATATCTGCTGGCCAGCCCACTGCGGCGACTCATGCAGGATCCGGTGAAGGTGCTGGCCCCGTATGTTCGAGGAGGAATGACTGTCCTCGAACCCGGGCCGGGCATGGGGTTCTTCACGCTCGAAATCGCTCGCTTGGTCGGCGCATCCGGCCGGGTGGTGGCTGTCGATATTCAGCCCCGCATGCTGTCCAGGTTGAAGCGCCGCGCCGCCCGGGCGGGGCTTCTGGAGCGTGTGGATGCGCGCTTGGCCGGCTCGGACACGCTGCGGATCGCGGACCTCGCCGGCGCCATAGACTTTACCCTCGCCTTCGCTCTGGTGCATGAATTGCCGGCCGCCGAACCGTTTTTCGCCGAAGTCGCAAAGGCCTCAAAGGTGGGTGCGGGGCTGCTATTTGCCGAGCCCGCTGGCCACGTGAAAGCGGCGCGTTTCGAAGCCGAACTGGAGGCGGCAACCCACGCCGGGTTCGAGTTGGTAGAGCGCCCGGCGATTCGCCGCAGCCACGCGGCTTTTCTGGAGAGGGCATGACAGGATGAGAACAAAACCCTCCCCACTGTCATCCTGGGCGGAGCGAAGGATCTCGCTCTGTGCATTATCATGGCAGAGTGAGAATCTTCGCCGCCTGCATCTACTCATGCCGCCAGATTGCCTCCCCTGGCAAAAATCCTGGAAGAAATGAGTTGACAATGCGTTTCACCAGCGTTATCTTTCCGCCGAATAAATATGACTGACTGTTCAGTCATTTCTTGGAGAGAGCCATGAAGGCCATGAATTCCAAGCGATTAAAGGCCGCCAAGTCCTCGCCCCGGCGACGAGAACAGAAGCTGCATCGCCAGGAGGAAATCCTGGCGGCTGCCTTCGAAGTCTTCGCTGCGCATGGGTACGAGGCTGCCCGCATCGACGATGTCGCCCGGCAAGCGGGAATCGCCAAGGGAACGATTTACCTCTATTTCCCGGACAAAGAGCACCTATTCCGCGCGATGGTGCGTAGCCTGGTCCAAAAGAGGTTTGATGCCGTCGCCGAGAGCTTTCAGGGGACGGCAGAACAGTTGTTGCGCGAGTTGCTCTCGCGCATGTACAGCCAAGTGGTAAGGAACGAAAAGGTTCGCTCCATCGTGCGCCTGTTGATCGCCGAAAGCGGCAGGTTCCCTCAACTTACCGAGATCTACCACCGCGAGATAATTGCCCCGGGAATGAAGGCGGTGCGCCATGTACTCATGCGTGGGATCGCCTCCGGCGCATTCGAGAAAACCGCGGCCGTGGAGTTCCCCCAGCTTCTGGCAGCGCCGGGGGTTCTGGCGATCGTGTGGCGAGTGCTTCACGGGGAGCGGCACCGGCTCGACCTTGACGCCTATAGCAAGGCGCATCTGGAGTTCGTGCTGAACAGCCTGCGGAAACAACCGGATTGAAAGCCGCGGGGTGATCGAGGCGGCCTGGCAAAGGAGAAGGTCCATGCAGTCGAGGGCAAGGTGGGTCAAGATGTTTGTAGCGTTTTTATTGGTGGGCGGAATACCTGTGAGTGCGCAGCAGTCCGCTCCGAGGCGGCTGACGCTGGGGGACGCAATTGGTCTCGCGCTGAAGCAGAACCTCAGCGTGCGCGTGGCGAGCACACAAGTAGAAGAAATGGAAGGCACGCGCGATCGGCGGCGGGCATCCTTGCTACCGCACGTCAACGCGGACGCGTTAGCCAACCGTGAGAATATCGATTTGGGTGCCATGGGAATATCATTTCCCACCGTTCCTGCCGTGGTTGGACCGTTCTCGCATTACGATTTCCGCCTTTCGGCGAGCCAATCCCTGATTGACCGTCACTCCTACCACAACTGGAAGGCCAGCGAAAAACAGGAGGAGGCCGTCAAACTCGATTATCAGGATGCGCGCGATTTGGTGATCCGGCAGGCCGCCGGGCTTTATCTCAACGCTCAGGCTTCCGCTGCGGAGGTGGAAGCAGCGGAAAGTCGCGTTACAACTTCCGAAACCCTGGAGAAATTGGCGCGCGACCAACACGCTCAGGGACTGGCCACCGCTGTGGACGAGGTTCGCTCGCAGGTGCAACTGGCGCGGGACCGGCAGAACGTCCTGGTGGCGCGCAACACTTATCAGACTTCCCTGCTCGTCCTTGCCCATTTCCTCGGATTGAGCCCCGGCGCCCCTCTGGAATTGGCCGAGCCCTTGAAATTCCATCAGGTGAAACCAACCGACGCCGACCAGGCGCTGCACACCGCCCTCGAGGCGCGATCCGATTACGCCGCTCTGCTCAAGCAACGAGATGCCCTTACCGAGCAACTCAAGGCCTCACACGCGCGCTATCTCCCAACCCTTTCGGTTAACGGCGATTATGGCGCGATCGGTCGCGGATTCGGCTCCATGGCGGGAACCGGTGAGATTCAGGGAACGCTTACGGTCACTTTGTTTGACCGCGACCGCACCGGAGAGAAAACGGAACTCCAAAGCCAGGTGAAACGCCTGAACGCGCAGATTGACGACCTCAACCGCGAGATCGAGCAGGAACTGCGCAAGGCCGTGCTGGACCTGGAGTCCACCGAAAATCAAGCGACGGTAACCGAGGCAGCCCTCCACCTGGCAGAACGCGAGCTGAGCCTGGCGCAAGACCGTTTCCGCAACGGGGTGACGGACAACATCGAAGTGGTGACCGCGCAGGCCAGCTTGGCGAGCGCCCAGGATGACCGCATCATGGCTTTGGCGCAACACGCCGACGCTGTTATGGCCCTGGTGCGCTCGCTCGGGGGAACCGAAAAGATTTACCAAACATACCTCAGCGAGCCCTGAGCCGGCTGCGGGGTGAAGCCTATAGGAAGAGGTAAAAAGCCATGAAACGCGTAATACCGCTCTTGCTGCTCCTAGCGATTGGCGGCGCAGTGGTCTACTTCCATCCCCAGTGGTTCCGCAAGCCCACGAATGAAAATGTGCTCACGCTGTCGGGGAACATTGAAGCGCACGAGAGTCTGGTCAGCTTCAAGGTATCCGGCCGCATTATCGATTTGCCGGTGGATGAGGGCATGACCCTGAAATCCGGCGATTTGCTGGCGCGGCTCGATAACGATGACTACCGGCAACAGATGGCGGAAGACGAATCTGCTATTCGTGTGCGCGACCGGCAACTCGCCCTCGGCCTGGCGGGCAGCCGAACGCAAGACATCGAGGCCGCCAAGCTTGCCGTGCTCGACGCCCAGGCTGACCTCGACCAGAAGAAGAAGGATTACGCGCGTTACCAGGCACTTTATGAGAAGGACGAAATCCCCGGCCAGACGCGCGACTTGGCCGCCACCAACGTCACCCGCGCTCAGGCTGCTTACGATCGTGCGCAACAAATCTACGACGAACTTGTGGAAGGAACACGCAAGGAAGAGCTTGCCGTCGAGCGCTCCAATGTTCACCAGGCAGACCAAAACCTGCAAATGTCACGCATCCGGCTGTCCTATACGGTGCTGCGCGCGCCCTTCACGGGAGTGGTGCTGGTGCGGCAGGCGGAATTGGGGGAGGTCGTCTCACCCGGCACGCCCATCGTGACCCTCGCCGACCTGGACCATCTGTGGGTCCGGGTGTATGTGCCGGAGACGGATCTCGGCAAAGTGCACTGGGGGCAAGTGGTTGATGTGCGCACCGATACCTACCCGGACAGGATTTATCATGGCCGGGTTTCGTTCATCTCCTCCGAGGCGGAATTCACTCCCAAAAGCGTGCAGACGGAGAAAGAGCGCGTCACGCTGGTTTACCGGGTCAAGGTGGACGTGGAAAATCCCAACCGGGAGTTGAAGCCGGGGATGCCGGCCGACGTCGATATCAAACTGCGGTAGCCAACGTATTATGAGCTCTTCTCCAGCCATCACCGTTTCTTCCTTGCGCAAGCACTTCGGCGAAGTGCGTGCCGTCGACGGGCTCAGCTTTGATGTGAACGCGGGAGAAATCTTCGGATTGGTAGGCCCGGACGGCGCAGGAAAAACCACGGCGCTGCGGATGCTGGCGGGGGTCATGGGTGCGGATTCGGGCTCGGCAACGATTGCCGGCTGCGACGTGGTGCGCGACCCGGAAGGCGCCAAGTCGCTCCTGAGCTACATGTCGCAGCGGTTCGGGCTTTACGAGGATTTGACGGTCGACGAGAACATCCGGTTTTTTGCGGATCTATTCGGGGTACGACGCCAGCAACGTATACAGCGCTCCCAGGAATTGTTGGCAGCAGCAGGACTCAATGATTTCCGGAGCCGGCTGGCCGGAAATCTTTCCGGTGGCATGAAACAAAAACTCGGTTTGGTGTGCGCATTGATTCACACTCCCAAAGTGATCTTGCTCGATGAGCCGACCAACGGAGTCGATCCCGTATCACGGCGGGATTTCTGGCGCATTCTCTATTCCCTGGTAGCCGAGGGGGTGGCGATTCTCACTTCCACCTCGTACCTCGACGAAGCGGAGCGATGCCATCGCGTGGGGCTCCTCTATCACGGGCGGATGCTTTTCTGCGACCGGCCGGAAGAGCTGAAAAAGAAATTTCCCGGCGAAATATTGGCGGTGCACGCGGCGCAGCCGGGGCAGGTGCGCGCGGCATTGGGGGACGCCCCCGGTGTGCGCAGTGCGTTGCTGGTGGGCGACCGCGTCCACCTGTTTGTGGACGACGCCGCTCTCCGGCTGCCGGATTTGCGCGCGCGGTTGGAATCGGCAGGGGTCGTTTACGATTCCATCCAGCCCGTGGCGGCGACCATCGAAGATTTGTTTGTGTCAGCCGTCGAGAGCGAACCCGAGGCGGCCGGGGGAACGAAACCCGTATGAATGGAAGCGAACAATCCGTGGTCGTTGAGAACCTCACCAAGCGCTTCGGGGCCTTTGTGGCCGTGGACAGTATCACCTTCCAGGCGCGCCGTGGCGAGATCTTTGGCTTCCTTGGCCCCAATGGCGCGGGCAAATCCACAACCATCCGTATTCTCTGCGGCCTGCTCCGGCCCACTTCCGGGCACGCGCGGGTGGCGGGGGTTGACGTCGCCCAGGAGCCGGAGGCGGTGCGCCAGCAGATTGGCTATATGTCGCAGAAATTTTCCCTCTACAACGATTTGAAAGTTATCGAGAACCTCCGTTTTTTTGCCGGATTGTACAGCGTTCCCGGTAAAGTTCTTCCCGAGCGCCTGGCCTGGGCGCTGCACATGGCGGGGCTCGAAGGCCGCGAACAAACCCCCACGCGCGAGCTGGCCGTCGGCTGGAAACAGCGGTTGGCGCTGGGGTGCGCGGTGCTGCATCGTCCCCCCGTCGTCTTCCTTGACGAGCCGACCTCGGGCGTCGATCCCGTCTCACGCCGGCAATTTTGGGAATTGATCCAACAGATGGTGGGCGAGGGCATCACGGTGTTTGTCACCACCCACTACATGGACGAGGCGGAATACTGCAATCGCCTCGTGTTGATCGATCGCGGGCGTATTGTGGCCATGGGCACGCCTACGGAACTGAAGACTCGATTCATGAAAGGCCAGCTCCTGCTGGTGGAATGCGAACCACTGGGGCCGGGACTCGAAGCGCTGAGCCAGGCGCCGGGCGTGCTCGATGCGGCAGTATTTGGCAGCAGCCTCCATGCGGTTGTGGCTGACGCCCAGGAGGCGATGCCCGGAATCCGCGCCGCCCTGACCGCCCGCGAGCTGAAAATTGGCAGGCTGGAACAGATTCAACCCAGCCTCGAAGATGTTTTCGTCGCCCTGACCGCCGCGCGTGAATCCAAACCGGGGAGGTCTGTGTGAGCCTGCGCCGTATCTTTGCCATGATGCGCAAGGAAGTCATCCAGATCTGGCGCGATCCGCGCAGCCTTCTGATCATCTTTGCGATGCCGGTTGTGCAACTCATCATTTACGGCTACGGTGTGAATCTTGACATTAAACACATCCCACTTTGCGTGTACGACCGCGACGCGACACAATCCAGCCAGGATCTGCTGAAGCATTTCCAGGCCACCGACTACTTTGAGATCGTCCATGTATCGGACAACTATCGCGACATCGTCCGGCAGATTGACGGGGGCGCGTGCACGGTGGCCGTGGTGGTGCCGCCGCAATTCTCGGAGGACATGCACTCGCATGGACAATCCCATGTGCAGGCGCTGCTCGATGCCAGTGACAGCAACACCGCCAGCATCGGCATGGGGTACGCGCTGAGCATCATCCAAGCCTACTCCCAGGGTGTGCAGATCGAGTGGCAACAGCACAATGGCCTGCCGCCGGTAACCCCCAACGTCACGTTCCAGCCCCGGACGTGGTTCAACGAGGACCTGGAAAGCATGTCCAATATTGTGCCCGGCGTCGTGGCCATGGTGATGGCCGTGGTGGGGGCATTCCTGACCTCGCTGACCATGGCGCGGGAGTGGGAGCGCGGCACCATGGAACAGCTCATCGCCACGCCCGTGCGCAAAATGGAAATCCAGATCGGAAAGCTGATTCCTTATTTTGTCATCGGGATGATCGATACGGCGCTCTGCGCCGCCGCGGCGGTCTGGTGGTTCCGCGTTCCCTTTCGTGGAAGCTATACGGTGCTTTTTGCCTGTTCGGCGCTGTTCCTGATTGTGGTGCTGTCCGTGGGATATTTTTTCTCGGTCGCGGCCAAGTCGCAGCTCGGGGCCAGCCAGATGGCTCTGCTGGTAACGCTGTTGCCGACGTTTCTGCTTTCCGGTTTTATCTTTCCCATTGATCAGATGCCCGTGTTCGTGCAGTGGATCACTCGCATCCTTCCGGCGCGTTATTACGTCTCCATCCTGCGCAGTGTTTTTCTCAAAGGCACGCCGATGCGGCTTCTGGCAGGGGACATCACCGCCTTGGGGATTCTTGCCGCGATGCTGATCATCAGGGCCACGCGCGCGTTTCAAAAGAGGCTGGAATGAAATTTGTCTTCTCACTCCGACGCATCGGCAACATGGTCAAGAAGGAATTCATCCAGACGCTGCGGGACCCCCACATGCGCTGGCTGCTTTTCGGCCCGCCGATCATTCAGATGCTCGTATTCGGTTACGCCGCCACGCTGGATGTGAGAAACGTGACGCTCTCCGTGCTCGACCTGGATAATACCCAGGAGAGCCGCGAGTTGGTGGCGCACTTTTCCGCCAGCCGTTATTTTCACCTGAACGAATATGTCTCGCGGCGCGCGGACCTTCGCGAAGGCCTAGACCGCGGCGATATTCTGGCGGCGATGGAAATCGATTCCGGCTTCGCCCGGCGCTTGCGCAACGGCCAGGGGGCGACCGTGCAGGTGCTGGTGGATTGTTCCAACTCCAACACCGCCCTGGTGGCGCTGGGTTATCTCAACCAGATTGGCGCCGAGTTCAGCCGCGATTACCAACTTGACCAGATGCAACGCACGGCCCCGCAAAGGGTATCTTCGCTGCCGCAAGTGGACTTGGAGATTCGGCCGTGGTTCAACGAAGGGCTGGAAAGCCAGTGGTATTTCGTTCCCGGGGTCATTGGCAACGTCATGTTGATCCTGGTCATGATGCTCACCGCCTTCGCAGTGGTGCGCGAGCGGGAGATTGGCACGCTCGAGCAGATCATGGTCACACCCATTCGCCGCTGGGAATTCATATTGGGAAAGACCATCCCCTTTTTCCTGGTCGGCTGCGTCGACGCCACGCTCATCGCCCTGGTGGGAACATTTTGGTTCGGAGTGCCCTTCCGGGGAAACCTGGGCGTGCTCGCTGCAGGTTTGGTTACCTTCATCCTCGCGGGTCTGGGTTTGGGATTGTTTCTTTCGACGGTCTCAGCGAACCAGCAGCAGGCGATGATCCTTTCCTTCTTCTTCACCATGCCGATGATCACGCTCTCGGGCTTCGGCACTCCCATTGCCAGCATGCCGCCTCTGCTGCAAGAGACGAGTTACCTCAACCCGCTGCGCCACGTCATGGTGCTTCTGCGCAGCGTCTACTTGAAAGGCGTCGGTTTTGAGGTGCTCTGGCCGGAGGTCGCCTCCCTTGCAGGTATCGCTGTCTTCCTATTGACGATCAGCGTCCTGCGCTTTCACAAATCGCTGGAGTAAGCATGCGCAAGCAAAGGTCCGGGCCAGGCGCAGCAGGGTCAAATCAAACCTCGTCACCTGCCAAGCAACCCGCCACTGAGGGGAGAAATCAAACGTGAGAGGCTCCTCGGCCTTGCGCGGGGGATCTCAGAAAATCAAGGGAGGCTTTCCACGAGCCTTCAGGAGGGAGTGGCATGGCGATCCCGGACGGCTTATCAAGGCGGACGTGCACGCCCTACAATAGTTTATTTCTTGTGCCGGGGGCCGCGATACTCTTGGGCATGATCTTCCTGCCGCTCGCCGACGCGTTGGCGAATGCGCCCAAAGCCATACCGGGCGCGCCCACACTTTCCGCAGGAACAGTTTTGTATTTGCATCTCCAGACCGCCGTCAGCACCAAGGCTTCCAAGCAAGGGCAGGCGATCACTGCAAGTCTGGCGCGGGAAATGGAAGTCCAAGGCGGAGTTGCCATTCCTTTTGGATCAACCCTGAAGGGCATCATTGAGAAGTGTTCCCAGCCAACCGCTTCCGACCAGCGGGCGGAACTTCTTTTGAGCTTTGGACAACTTACCATCCCCGGCGAAGGCAATCTCGCGCTGAAAGGACACCTGAGTGGGGTCAGCAACGCGCGGGAAACTCTACTTGCGGACGGAACGATTGTCGGGGTCCTCGAATCGGAGGCGCCGGTTTCGCTGCTCAGCGGCGTCCTGCAAAAGCTGGGTCAAGCTGATCCCTCCATTAACGATCAAATCCAGAAGCAGAAAATCGGCCAGGTTAATACGGCGATTGAATTCCCGGTGGGGACCGACCTTCAATTCACCCTCACCGAACCGCTGAAAATAAAACATCTTGTCCCCTCCGCGGGCCCGAGCGGGATTCCTGCCAGCTTGCGCGCGTCTGTGGCCAACGTGCTTACCGATGCGCCTAAGCGCGCGGTGAGCAAAGAAAACCGGCCGGGCGATCCCATCAACCTGGTGTTTGTGGGCACTGCGCAGGAAATTGAACAGGCGTTCCGCCAAGCCGGCTGGACCGAACCCAAGAAAAAGAATCAACAATCGATTTGGAAGACTGCCCAGGCCGTCATCAATAATGATGGATACAACGCCGCACCGGTTTCAGACCTCTACATGTTCGGGCGGAAGGAGGATCTCGCCTTCGAGAAGACGCTCAACACCTTCAACAAGCGTCACCACCTGCGATTGTGGCAGACGCAGGCAAGCGCACCCGACGGCCGGCCCATCTGGCTGGGCGCCGCCACGCACGATGTGGGCATCGATGTTCACCCCGGTGTCGTTTCCCACGCCACCGATCCCGATCTCGATGACGAGCGCGCACAAGTGTGGTCGGACCTTTACCTGGGCGGCGCGGTCGAGGCCGCTGGGGCCATCGCCCCTCCCAATCCGCTCAGTAGCGGCATGACGGCCACCGGCGGAGCATGGCACACGGACGGCAAACTCTTCATTGTCGATTTAAAAGCTGGACCGGGCGCCGCTATGTAGACGCGACTTGACGTCCCCGGCGCGGGCAGTGAATCGGCGCAGCCCGACGGCTACGACTGCGGTGCATCGCCCCGGGGTGGATGCCCCTTGAGCGGCCGATAGGTATGAAGCGCAACGCGCTTGGGGGGCGGCACAAATTTGTCCCACGAGGTTACAGGATCGATCTCGCCCACTGAAGATGCTGCCCCGAAGCGGATCGTTACAATCTGCTGCGGCCGCACCGGAAACGTATAGCGCGGGCCGCTGCCTTCGAGGGCTTGAGGATTCTTGCCCCGCATGTTCGTCAGCGCCGCACCCTGGTGCGGAAGGTTAAGGGTTACTTCGGCCGTGCCCGCCACACCGCGGCACTCGATGAGGCGCATCTCGATCTCATTACCTTCCCGGCGAAGCACTTCCATGATCATGTTGTCGGAAGTTTGAACAAAGGACTTCGCAGAACTTGCGCTCCTGCCCGTGGCCAGAAGGGGTGGGCAATTGTATTCCCATGACATTTGCGGAATCCGGCTTTCCGCCCACTCCGCGTCATGCGCATAGAGTGCGTATTCCGAAAGGTGTTTGCCCTTGCCGCTCAGCCAAGCGTTGGGATATCCATAATACTTATCCACAGCATTCAGCAGATAAATAATAGGGGTCTTTTCATTAAGCTCACGCCCGGTAAAGCCGCGGTCCAAGATTGCTACGCCTCCTCCGCCTGCCAGACCGTAATCGATCCACCGGACGGTCGGCACAATGCCCTTCGTCCAACCCGCCAGGTCAGGATTGGGCTTGGACCACGCTCCGTGTGAAAAACCGCCGGGTATGCCGCGACGAACCTCGTTAATCTCCTCCGCCAGGGGGAACTCCGCTACGACGACGGTGATATCCGGAATGTCCTGTACCTCCGTCTCGAAATCGATGCGCGGGTAGTCTTCATAGAAACGCATCACACGGCGGGAGAGACCTTCGCCGTAAAATTTGGCGGTAATCTCCACGATGGTCGCAAGAGGCCCTTTGGACACGGCGATGGTCGGCGGAAAATCACTCGATGAGGCCAATCGTTTGCGGTCCGGCCGCCAACTCATGAAATCGCCGTAGTCGTTCTTCTGGGGTTTGGGGTTTTCCGCCACGATGACATTGGCAGGCCCGCCCAAGACTTCCCGCCCTGAAGGCTTAAGTTTCAAGCTCACCAGCGCCCCAGTTTTCCAGTCGATGCGCGCGGAGTAGTTGCGGGTTTCGATGGTCTGCGGAAGCGCAATTTTCCTAGACTGCGGCGGAGGGCTGGATTGCAGCGCCAATTCCGTGACCCCCACTGACGGCAGAGAGGCGGTGCACAACGTTCGGCCGTCAGGAGAGACTTGGCACAGGCCCTTTCGGGGTTTCGTTCCGGCCGGCAATTCCAAAAACACCGGGTCATGGCGTTCCCAGTTAAGCGGATTGAAGAGGGCAATCTCATCGCCGGCGGGGCTGATCTCGTTCAATGCCGCCGCGAGAACGTGCCGATTCCCTTCCTCGACATATGCCAGGCGGTCGCGGACATCCCACGAAATCTCATCCTCAAAGACCATGCCGCCTGCCGAGCCCCACAGAGTATTGCGATCCATACTCAGCAACATCAGGATCCACGATTCGTAGAGGTCCTGAGCCGGATAGGCAAAGCCGTGTTCAAGGCTGGCGACGGTGGAAAGAGTCTCCGCGGCTTGCAGCGCGTGCTCATTCTTCCGAAACCACGTCTTGATCCTCGGGCATTCGATCCAGAACGAATCAAATGTGTAGCCCGTTCCACCTTTCATCGTCTGGAGTTCAATCTTGCCGGATTTGATTCCCGGCATAACCGCGTCCACGTACTCGCTTAACGTGGCAATGCGAATCTTGATTCCGGGATTGGCGTCATTCCACGGCGCGTAAAACTCTTTCGGGTATTCCTTTCTGAGGGGAGCCAGGTTGTAGTCTCCACTCCCTCCTAGAATCAGCGCCGGGGCGGCGGTGGGGGGCTTCTTTGCCCAGCGGTCCGCCTCCTCACCCAATTTCTTCAACTCCTCCGCCGTTAAGGGATCCCGCGTCTTGAAGAAACTCCCAAAGGAGGCGTAACCGTCAGGAGCCAGCGCCACGGTGCGCGAACCATCGGGCGATTCCACCCAGTGCATCTTGTCGCGGGTTTTGTTCTCGCGCTCATAAACCATGGCGTCCAGGCCCAAGCCCGCGGTGATTTGGCCCATCTGGTCGTGGAATCCGCAGGTATCGATAATCCACATGAAACGCGGATGGACTCCCATCACCTGCTCCTGCCAGCGCGATCCTTCCACGCCCTGCTTGATCAGCGCTTCGCCGCCCGCCAGGTTCACCGTCATTTCCAGGAAGTTCGCGTTCACCAGCTCCACCCGGCCTTCTTTCGCCCGCTGTTTGATCTCCCCGATTCTTTCCGGATGAAAATTCATAATGGCAATCATATTATTGACTTCGGAAAGCACAAACTTGTAATTGGGATCGTCGCGCACGCGATCCAGGTGGTCAAGATAGCTGTTCGAGCAATAGAGGCGTTCGGTGTAGAAATTCGCCAGCCACCCGCAACTGGCCGGGTGAAAGTTGGGCACCAGGAAAACTTCCTGCACCGCGTCCTCGGAAAACGCCGCCCCGCTGCCGCAGGTCAAACCCACGGCGGTCGCGGCGATCCCCTCCAGAAATCTGCGTCGATTGATTGACATCCCCTGCGTTTCTTTTTTCATCACTTTCTCCGATCTTACTAAGAAGTATGAAGGTTCAGCGCGGATCTGTTCTGCAGGTCCCCGCTATTTATCTAATGCGATCGAGCATCTTTTTGCGCGGCGATCCACCGGTCCATGTTCGCCTCCAGCACATCCAGGGGCAAGGCGCCATCGCCGAGCAGCGCGTCGTGGAAAGCGCGCAAGTCGAAGCGCGCGCCGAGTTGTTGCCGGGCGCGCTCACGCAGTTCGATGATTTTCATCTGCCCGAGCTTATACGCCAGGGCCTGTCCCGGCCAGGCGATGTAGCGGTCCACTTCCGTCTCGATATTCGGCTCGTCCATGGCGGTA
>Ga0326728_10004641_pt1 | contig 40187 bp, 46 predicted proteins | sample MB3enrmetagenome_FD_207602 | JGI IMG/M metagenome (GOLD analysis project Ga0326728, IMG submission 207602) | Lab enriched peat soil microbial communities from McLean, Ithaca, NY, United States - MB31MN | ecosystem: Environmental > Terrestrial > Soil > Wetlands > Peat | place: USA: New York... | reverse complement strand
GCCGATATCTGGTAACATCTATTATGAGTCAACGATCCCTTTTTATTCAGACACCCGGTAACATTTAATTTGAGGCAATTCGAGGTCAGATTAATGATTGACAAAGTGTCGTATAATGATTATTCTATCAGCTTGAGAAGGAGGTTGGACTATCAATGAATCAATTCAAGACGTTCTTTTTGATGCTGGTTTTGACAGTTCTCCTTGTCGTGGTGGGAAGTGTCATCGGAGGAAGGAACGGGGCCATATACTTTTTTATGTTCGCTGCCTTAATGAATTTTATCACCTATTGGTTCAGTGACAAGATCATTCTTCGGATGTATGGAGCAAAGGAAGTTTCTCAAAGTGAGGCCCCTGAGCTCTATCAGATCGTTGCAGAGCTGGTCAATAAGGCTAGCCTGCCGATGCCGAAGGTCTATATCATGCAAAATGACACTCCGAATGCTTTTGCGACGGGAAGAAATCCGGAGCACGCAGCAGTAGCGGTCACAACGGGTATTTTGAGAATCCTTTCTAAGGATGAACTATTGGGCGTCATTGGGCATGAGCTTACCCATATTCGGCATCGGGATATGCTCATTGGCACGGTTGCCGCCACAATCGCCGGCGCGATCACTATGCTCGCCAGGGTCGCGCAGTTTGGAGCCATTTTTGGAGGAATGAGATCAGACGGCGACGAACGAGGAGGAAACTTCCTGTTCGTTCTCCTTTTTTCTATCGTTGCTTCGTTTGCAGCTTTGCTTATTCAAATGGCCATTTCCCGGTCTAGGGAATATTTGGCCGATGAGGGCGGGGCCCATCTCAGCAACCCTCTTTCGTTGGCAAAGGCTCTGGGCAAATTAGAAGTAGCGGCCCAGAAGATTCCCATGAATGCCAATCCTTCCACCGCTCATATGTTCATCGTAAACCCGCTAAGAGGGGGAGGGGTTCTTTCTCTCTTCAGTACCCATCCGCCAATTGAGGAGCGGATCGCCAGACTCGAGGAGATGGCGAGGACAGGAAGGTTTTGAGAAAAAAGACCCCAAGGGCGATCTGCCTCGACATCCTGAATCGGGTTGAAGAGACGGATCTTCATCTTGATCGCCTGCTTGCCGATTCATTCAAACGCTACCGACACCTTACCTCCCTTGATCGTTCTTTCCTGACGGAATTGGCTTATGGTGTCATCCGGTGGAGAGGAAAGCTTGATTGGGTGATCCGCCAGTTTTCGAAGATCCCTTTTGAGAAAATTGAATTAGAAACGACCAATATCCTCCGCCTCGGGCTCTATCAAATCCTGTTCTTGTCAAGAACCCCGGCTTCGGCGGCCGTGAACGAGTCAGTGGAATTGGCTAAGCAAACCCGAGGAAGAGGGGGAGCGGGTTTTGTCAATGGCGTGCTCCGTTCCTCCATCCGTCAGAGGGACGAAATCCATTATCCGGACATCGCTGGAGATCCAGCGCTTCATATCTCTATTGCCCAATCCCATCCACTCTGGTTAGTGCGGAGTTGGGTGAACGAAGTGGGTGTCGAAGAAGCCCTTCGGATTTGCACCTTCAACAATCAGATTCCCTCCTTGACGCTTCGAGCCAACACCTTAAAAGTAGATCGGGGAGACCTCATAGAAAAGTTGAGGGAAGAAGGGCTGAAACCAGATCCGACCACTTATTCGGAAGAGGGAGTTGTGCTACAGGATCCTCCCCCCACCTCAGAACTTCCGTTCCTTAAGGAAGGTCTTTATGTGATTCAGGATGAGGCCTCGCAACTCGTCACCTCGATTCTGGACCCGAGGCCAGGAGAACGAGTCCTTGATGCTTGTGCTGCTCCGGGTGGAAAGACCACTTACATGGCCCAAAGAATGGAAAACAAAGGAGAAATCTATGCCCTGGATTTTAGCAACGAGAAATTGGATTTGATCCAAGAAATATGTCAAAGATTGGGGATAAAGATAGTCAAAGTGCTCAGGGCAGACGCGGCTGCTTCTCTGCCTCTCTCCAAAAGTTTGGTGTTTGGTCGAGTTTTGGCAGATGTCCCCTGCTCAGGATTTGGGACGCTTCGTAGGAATCCGGATTTGAAGTGGAGAAAAGGGGAAAAGGATATCAAGAGATTGAGTGAGCTTCAGTTTTCGATATTGAGTAATCTCTCAGCCTATGTGGAAAAAAGAGGGGTCTTAATTTATAGTACCTGCACGGTCTTTCATGAGGAAAATGAAGACGTTGTTAAGAGATTTCTGGAGGGACACCCAGGCTTCCAGCTTGACCGGATGGATAAGGTCCTTCCAGAAAAATGCGACCGGTTTATCCATAACGGGTATTTCAAGACCTTTCCTGCCCAAAATGGGATGGACGGTTTTTTTGTGGCTCGGTTGAAAAAGGAATCTTAGGCAACAAAAGAAGGAACAAATGCAAGAGATTCACTATTTGATCAAGGGGCTGATCATCGGCTTGTCCATCTCCGTGCCGGTGGGTCCTATTGGGATACTTTGTATCCGGCGCACCTTGAGCCGGGGCCGGATGGTCGGGTTTCTTTCAGGCCTGGGAGCGGCCACGGCCGATGGTTTGTACGGAGCCATTGCTGGATTCGGACTGACCTTTCTTGTCGATTTTCTAATTGGTAAACAGATTTGGCTTCGTCTGATTGGGGGAGCGCTGCTTTGTATATTGGGTGCAAAGACATTTCTTTCCAAACCTGCCGAACAAGGAACTTCTGTGGACGCGAGCAGCCGATGGCATGCATATTTATCGACCTTTTTTCTAACTCTCACGAACCCCCTGACCATCCTCTTTTTCGTGGCCGTCTTCGCTGGACTGGGAATAGGGACCGAAGGTGGTCACTACCTTTTAGCGGGAATTTTGGTCTTGGGCGTTTTCATGGGCTCCGCAATGTGGTGGCTCATCCTGTGTGGCTTTACCGGTCTATTACAGAAGCTGCTCAATCCAAAGAGATTGCAGTGGTTGAACAGAATCTCGGGTTTGATCATTTTAGGCTTTGGCTTATTTGCGCTGTTGGGTCTGCTCTGAAGTCAGCTTAATTCCATTGAATAAAGGCTGCGATTCTTATAGTATGTTGTTAGTAGGATGTGCGGATGGAGGATACGCTCTGCCCTCATTGCCTACAAGGAGAGGTTTGATTGAAAAAAATAGCGCCCTCGATCTTGTCAGCGGATTTCAGCCGCCTGGGTGACGAGGTCAGGGCAGTGGAAAAGGCCGGGGCGGATGTGATCCATGTCGATGTGATGGATGGGCATTTTGTTCCTAACATCACCATCGGTCCTCTCGTCGTGCAGGGGCTGAGGAAGCTGACCTCACTACCTCTCGACGTCCATTTAATGATCGAAAACCCTAAGCGTTATATCGAAGCTTTTGCTCTGGCGGGTGCCGATTGGATTACGATTCACGCCGAGACGTGTCCTCACCTCAAGACCACAATCAAGAAGATTCGCGGGCTGGACGTGAGGCCAGGTGTTGTGCTCAAGCCCGCGACTTCGCTGAAAATCCTCCACCCTGTTGTTGAAGATTTGGACTTAGTCCTTATCATGTCGGTCAATCCGGGGTTTGGCGGGCAATCCTTTATTCCCGCCACCCTGAAAAAAATTGAACGGTTGAGAAAAATGGTTGATCAATGTCATGACCCCGTGGAAATAGAGGTGGATGGAGGAGTCAAAATCGAGAACATTAAGGACGTCTCAGCAGCTGGCGGGGACATCTTCGTTGTTGGTACAGGTATATTTAAGACGGAGAACTACGAAGAAACCATAAAGAGGTTGAGAGAAAAGATTGGATGATGATTGCAGATTGCGGAATGCGGATTTCGGAATTTCTTATTAAGTGCTCTTAGACACTATGCGGTTTGCGCTATGCGCTCTGTGTTTTCAGGACAGGATGGAGCTTTCTAAACAGAAAAATTATCAACAGTCGTTTGATTTGGCCTGTGCCTCCATTAAAAAAATGAACCTGGAGGAAAGGGCGAAGAGGACGGGAGCGGATTATCAAAAAGGAGAAGAGGGAGAGGAAATCACCATCTATTTTTTTTCGGAACCCTACCAGATCCGGTTTCCACAGATAGAATTCTATTCTCCGTCTAAGAAGGTAGTTTCTCTGGTCACTCGCATCCTTCTACTCCATTATCTCATCCGGGCGGATGGGAATCCTCTCACAGGAAAATGGGTGGCCTACAAAGATATTCCAGGAGGTCTCCTCTATGCGGGTGTTTTTGCGAGAAGAGTGACAGAACCTTTGCAGCGGAGGTTTGGAAAATCAGCCGAATCATTCAGGGAGGCTGGAGTCAAATTGGGGGGGGAACCTGTGGAAATCGGGGATGCCTCTTTTATTCTCCGTGCTTTCCCTCGTGTGCCTCTTCAGTATGTCCTTTGGGAGGGCGACGAAGAGTTTCCGTCGTCCGCCCAGCTTCTTTTCGATGCGTCTGTGGATCATTACCTTGCCTTGGAGGATATGGTCGTTCTTGGGCAGGTAATGACCGGCAGATTGATCAACCGTTCTGGCGGCTAAATCTTGGGATCTGTCAAAAATTGAGAAAGAAGAACTGAACCACGCCAGGACTACATCTATGGAGAAAAAAATGGAAGAGATCATCTATCTCGAGAGGCCGGTTCTTAATAAGCCTTACTTGATCATGGGATTTGAAGGATGGCCAAACGCAGGAGAGATCTCCTCTTTTGCCCTTCGCCATTTGGTCGATAATTTAGGAGCAAGAAAATTCGCCTCCATTCCAACAGAGAATTTTTATCAAATGTCTTCCTTACGACCGATGGCAGTGATTAAGGAAGGCAGGTTGGTCGAGCTGAAGTCCTCGGGCAATTATTTTTACTATGTCAAAGGACTTCCTTCCAACGACCTCATCCTTTTTTCCGGAGTCGAACCTCATCTTCGATGGAACGTTTTTGCCGATCTTACTCTCGATTTGGCTGAGAGATTCCATGTGATGGAGCTCTTTACCATCGGCGGTACTTACGACTACGTCCCTCACACTTATCCTCCGATGGTCAGCTGCCTGTTCAATCATGAGGAACTGGGGGAAAGAGTGATCCGGTCCGGGCTGGGGTTGACGGAGTACTCCGGACCCATCAGCATCCACACGTTTATCCTCGAGGCGGCCAAGAAGAGGGATTTGAGGGCAATCAGCCTTTGGGGTCATGTCCCACAATATCTTCAGACCAGAAATGTAAAGGTGGTCTGCTCTGTTCTGAAAAGGCTAACCGATTTGACAGGGATAAAGACGGATCTCGCTGAGCTCGAAAAGGCCGGTGATTACCTCGATCAGCAGATCAACCAATTGGTGGAGGAGGATCCGAAGCTCCAAGAGGTCATCAGCAAGTTAGAAGAGGTCTACAAAGGGTCCGAAAGGACTCGTCAACCGTTGAGAAAGGAGGAGGGTCCGAAAGAAGACAAAGTGGTCTACATTCAGGCCTTCCTAAAGAAGCCGGAGGATGAAGAGAAGTAGTACCCCCAACCTCTCCCGAACCGGCGGGAGTTTATTTCCTTTCAGACAAATTCTTAGATGACCACTTTCTCTTCGCTGCCTGCGGGTAGGCGGGGGGATCCGAAACGCCTTTTCTATTTCCCCTTTGCCATCGCCCTGGAAAAATCCATCACTCTGTAGACCAATGCCCAGCGTTGTTGTTCAGAGTATTGTGTCCATGCCACCATCGCCGAGTTTGGAATTCCATTCGAAATAACCTCGAAGACTTTTTGGATGTCTCCCTTCGTATTGGGCCATTCTTTCAGGGGTTTCTGGAAATCCGTCGGCGGGGGCTTGAGCACAGCTCCGGCTGGACCCTTTCCGTCTCCTTTGCTGCCGTGACAGGATGCGCAAGCCTGTTCATAGACTTTTTCCCCTTCTTTTAGCAGTTCGGGCGTTTTTTTGGGAGGTGCAGGGTTTGCAGCGAGACCTATCGTTGTGAGAAGAAAAAGAGATCCAATCATGATGATCCATGTCCTTTTTTTCATTTCTTCCCTCCTGTAGTCAAGATTATCTTTGGGAAAGTCAATATCAACCAATTCCCATCAGCATTTTATTTAATGACAAAAGAATGAGGATAATGAGGGTGAAGAGGTTTAATTTCGTGAAAATCGCCCTCGAGATGGCTTCCTCGAAATCCGCTTTGAGAAAAGAGACGGCGCTCAGGAAGAGCCAGCAAGCGGCGGCCATTAATAGAAGACAAGAAAAAAATGAATTGAGAAGCCCGAACAAAGGAATGATTAGAGAAGAAACGCCTGTCGAAAGAAGCCAGGTGAAGATGATTCGTTTAATCTGTTTCGCCGAAAAGAGCTTTGTGATGCAAGGAAGCCCGGTCCTCTCGTAATCTCTTGAAGAATCCGGAAGAAGGAGCCAAAAATGAGGTATTTGCCAGATGAAGAAGAAGAGGGCAATTGCCCCTATCTGAGGGTCGAGTATTCTTCCTCCTCCTGTGACCCATCCCAGAACGGGCGGTATCGCACCGACCAGGGCGCCAGGAATGGCCGCAAAGGCCGTCTTTTGTTTCAGATAGGTATAGATTCCATTGTACCAGGCCACAGCGAACAATCCCAGACAGAGCGCGATCTTATTTGGTCCGTAAAGAAGAATGACGAAGCCTGAGAGGATCAACCCCAAAGAAATGAAGAGAGCAGTCTCGGGATTTAATCTTCCGGAGGGAATGGGCCTCAGCCTCGTTCTCAGCATCAATCGGTCAATCTTTCTTTCCTGGTACTGATTAAACCCACAGGATCCGCATGCGAGCAGAAAAACGGCTGCTGTTGGCGCAAGCATATGGATTGAGATCCTTCCGGTTGCGAGAAGATAACCGGCGGCGGCGGAAAGCGTAGCAAGAAGTGAGATTTTCATCTTTCCGAGCTGAAGAATGAGATTGGTCCATTCTCTCCATGAGTAGGTTCGGGGATCCGCGATTTCTCTTACGTCAATGGCTGTTGTCCTCACGTTTTTACTCACCTCAGGCTTTTAATATAATCAACCAACGCTGTCCGCTCCTCGTTCGTCATGCTTATCTTGGGCATGATGGGCGGGTATCCTTCAATGTGGACCACGTTTGGTTCCGATATAAATTTCCGGACGAAAGCCTCATCAACGACTACCGTCTCCTTCTTCCCAGCGCTTGTGACCTCTTCCTTTTTTCCGAGAAGACCCTTGAAGGTAGGCCCGACCCGTGGACTTCCATCGGTGCTGTGGCAGGCGACACACCCTTTTACCTGGTAGAACTGAGACCCCAGGGGCGGGCCTTTCGCTGCCACTTCTCCCTTCCTGCTTTGATACCACTTTGTGAATTCTTCCTGGGGAAGTACCACTATTTTTGTAAGCATGTGAGAATGCTCCAGCCCGCAATACTGCGAACACATGACATCGAATGTTCCTGCTTGAGTGGGCTGAAACCATAGATAGTTCGTCATTCCGGGCACAACGTCCTGCTTAATTCGGAAGGCGGGGATATAAAAACCATGGATCACATCTTGCGATGTGAGGAGCAGCTTGATCGGCTTTCCGACCGGAACTCTTAACTCTGGATCTTGAATTCCGTTTTCATACTGGAACAGCCACGACCACTGTCGGGCAACCACCTTCACCGTCATCGCCCCGGGAGGAACTTTCTTCAAAAACTCGAAGCCCGTTAGGCCATAGTAGAACATGCTGAGAACGATCAGCGTCGGTATGACGGTCCAGGTAATTTCGAGCCAGGTGCTCCCTTCAATGTCAACCGGCTTGGGGTGTTTTTCCCGGCGGTAACGAACGACGAAGTAAACCATGAGAAAAGTGATGAGTGCCAGCAGCATGATGCAGATGGTCACGATGTAGAGAAAGACGTTATCTACCACTCTGCCAGATATACCTGTGGCGACTGAAAAGATCATTTTACAACACCTCGAAAAGCCACATCGGAAAAGGTCAAAAGGATGAAGACAAGAAAAACGGCCATGACAAGAGGAATAATCACTTTAAATATGAGAAGCTTCTCGGACTTCAGATGCATAAAAAAGTTTAGCACCAGGCTGGATTTCGTTCCGGCGATCGCTAAGGCCACTAAAATAGCCCACCCTCCCGGGTGAATTCGTACGGCAATGGTATAGGTAAGTGCTGTGAGAGTCACTAATCCCATCCAGACAAGGACGTAGGTGCTGTATTTTGACGGATGTCCTTCTTCTCTGATCTCCATTGGATTTCTCCCTTTCTTACGTGATCAGGTAGAACAACGGATAGAGAAAAATCCAGATAATATCCACGAGGTGCCAGTATAATCCGGCGTTTTCCAGCGGGACGAAATGCACCTGGTTAATCCTGTCTTTGGCAATGAGAATCAACATCACAGAAAGGACACAGATCCCTACCAGCACATGTAAACCGTGAAGACCGGTCATAACATAATAGAGGCCAAAGAAGAGGATTTCACCTTTTGGACGGGCCAAAAGAGTTGGAGAATTAGGGTAAATGCCGTGCCCAATTTTGGTGGTCCATTCAAAGCCTTTATTTACAAGGAATACAAGACCAAGAGCCATCGTGACCATCAGCAAAACCATGGATAATCTGTTCTCTCCCTTTTGAATGGCGGTAATGGAGACTGCGATGCTTAGACTGCTTGTCAAGAGGATGATCGTGTTCAGGGTGCCGAGGATGACATCGAGTTCCTTTGAGGCATGATGAAAATCGGCAGGGTTTTTATAACGGTGAACCGCGTAAAGAATGAACATTCCTCCAAAGAGGACAAACTCGGAGAGGATAAAAAGCCACATACCCAATTTGGCACCTGTATAATCTATGACCTCTTCGGATAGAGGGGCTTTTGCTTCATCCATTATTTTCAAGCTCCTTAAAATCATAAGGACCATGCCGGATGACCGGGATTTTCCAAAAGTTCTCTGTCGGGGGCGGAGAAGAGATCTGCCATTCAAGCGTCGCACCGTTCCAGGGATTGTCTTTGGATTTTTCGCCTTTGAAAAGGCCATGGAAGAGATTGCCAAACATGATAATCAACCCGGCGATGAGGATCCATGAGCCAAAGGTGGCTGTCAGGTGGAGGGTCCGAAATTGGGGAAGATAGTCATAATATCTCCTTGGCATGCCCTCCCACCCCAGTAGGAGCATGGAGAAGTAGAAGATGTTGAATCCGATCAATATGATAGTCCAGGCTCGTATGGCGATTTTTCGGTTGTACATCCGGCCAAACATCTTCGGGAACCAATAGTGGAAAGCGGCAAAGAGACCAAATCCCATGCCGCCGAAAATGATATAGTGAAAATGGCCCGGTATCCAGTACGTATCGTGAAGATGCATATTGGGTGCGAGTGCCCCCTGGATCAAGCCTGTGAGTCCCCCTATCGAGAAGAGAAAGATAAAGGAGAGGCAAAAGAGGAGAGGTGGTTCAATGACAATAGAGCCTTTGTGTAAAGTGGCGACCCAGTTGAAGACTTTGATGGCACTGGGGACTGCGACCAAAAAGGTGAGAAGGGAGAAAACGATATCCGCAAAATCACTCTGGCCACTGACGAACATGTGATGGCCCCAGACGAGAGATCCCATCGCCGCAATCGCCATTCCCGAAAGGGCAATGGCCATATATCCGAAAATTTTTTTTCTGGCAAATACCGGGACGACATCCGAGACGATCCCCATTGCAGGAAGGATCATGATATAGGTGGCTGGATGGGAATAGATCCAGAACATATGCTGGTAGAGAATGGGATCGCCTCCCTTGGTCGGATCGAATATCCCCACTCCAAAAAATCGATCGAGAAAGATGAGAACCATGGTAATCCCGATCACGGGCGTGGCAAGAATTTGAACCCATGACGTTGAATAGATCCCCCAGACAAAAAGCGGTAAACGTTTCCAGGTCATGCCTGGAGCCCTCAGTCTATGAGTCGTCGTCACGAGATTAATCCCCGTCAGAATAGAAGACATGCCTAAGATAAAGACGCCGAAGACCGCAAGAGGGACGTTGACAGTAGTCCGCAGGCTGTATGGCGCATAAAATGTCCACCCTGTATCAGGAGGCCCCCCCCCGGTGAGGACGGAAAAAAAGACGATGATCGCCCCGGAAACATACAGCCACCAGGAGAGGAGGTTGATTCTCGGAAAAGCCACGTCTCTTGCACCGATCTGAATCGGAAGAAAGAAATTTCCAAAGGTCGTTGGAATCGCAGGAATGACGACGAGAAAGATCATAATGATACCGTGCAGTGTAAAAAGGGCGTTGTAGGTCTGGGGGCCCATAATCGTGCCACCGGGGGCGACCATCTCCAGCCTCATGAAGAATCCAAGAACGACCCCACTGAAAAAGAAGGCGACGACAAAGATGAGATAAAGAAGGCCAATCCTTTTATGGTCCAAGGTAAGAATCCACGAAAGGATTCCTCGACGGTCCTCGTAGAAACTGATTCTCGGACGGACACTCTCCGTTGCCTCGGTCGATGTCATTCTCACGGCTCCTGTTTTTGCGGTTTCTTCCCTTTCAAAATTAGAAACAGAATGAATGATAAGGCAAAAAGCAGAGTGACGGTTCCAGTGACTCTCAACATGTTGAAGACGAGCTTGTTGGCTTTTGGGTCATAGCTGAAGCAGAAGCGGACCACCTTCGCAATCGTGGGCCCAATCCTTCCCTGGGAAGCTTCTACAAGTGCCAGCTTAAGATCAAAGGGGAGGGGATCTGCGCCGTACATGTAACGAACAATCTTTCCGTCGGGGGCGAGGATAACCAATGATACTGGATGTTCAAAATCTTCCCCCACTCTTCTGAAATGGAAGCCGATGGCGTCCGTCAGTCTACGAATATTCTCTTTGTCTCCTGTCAAGAATCTCCAGGCTCCGTCAGGGAATGGTTTTTGGATCATTTTCAGGTAAGTTTTTTTCTTTAGACGGGCGAGATCTGGCTTTTCCGTTTCATCAAAACTGATGGTGAGAACAGTATATTCCTTGCCCGGTTCGGCGGGTAGCTTGTCCAGAGCATCTGCCAGATTTTGCAACAGGAAATTGCAGATATTCGGGCAGTGTAAGTAGACAGGGGTAAGAACGGTAGGCTCGTGAATCAGTTGTCTCAGAGTAACAGGGCTGCCGTTCTCGTCATTGAACGTTAGATCAAGGGGTACGAGTTGCCCCAATTTTTCATCAATCCCGATCCCGGAGAGATCCTTCGGTTGCTCATACTCCACATGAGCGTTGACCGGACTATGAAAAAAAAGGAACCCCATGAGCAAGATAAATAGCTTTATGGCGAACGACGTTTTCACGCTACCCCTTACTCAGAGCGATGGGAAAAGAGTTTTGAGGCTGTATTAGTACTCTACGAGAATGGGCTGATATCGTAAATGGGGAATTCACTGTATTTGACCAAAAATCTTAAGGTATTTTTGTCGAACCCCGTCTCTTCTCGGTTTCGGGTCGCACCATACCTTGAGATTCCCTCTCCCAGTGACCGTTCGTTTTTCATAAAGGCAGGGGCGGAGAAAGGGAAGAACAATTTTGACGTTTCCGAATTTAATGTAGATACAAAGTTAGAGAAAATTTCAGTGGGATCAGAATTTATTTGACATCAACAACGCATTGGTTATTAAATGTACTTATGGGGTAAGCGATGCTTCAACATTTGGGGAGAGGAGATATGGAAGTGGGAGTCAATGAGAAGAAGCCCTTGTAGCTCTGACCGGCCCATGGTAGGCGGATTTTTTGGGGCTGCAAGGGCTTTTCTTTATTCTTTTTTTAATCTTGAGACTTTTTATTATGTTTGGATGTATATCTAATTGAAATGAATAATGAATAATGAGCGTCGGGCCAGGCCATTTAAATATTAAGGGAGGACGAAGACCCAGTGCTATTATACTTCCATTTTGTGAAATCATTGTCGAATAGGCCTGAAAAGGCGGTACATTGGGGGAGGAGGTCACAGCAATGGAAATAACCCGATTGGTTCCCAAAGAGAGAAGAGGACTTGTCGTTGTGATAACCGGCAACGGCAAGGGAAAGACGACATCCGCTCTTGGCATTGCGGTTCGGGCATGCGGCCATAACATGAGGGTCTGTATTATCCAATTCATGAAGGGCGATATGTATGCGGGTGAATGGGATGGGGTAAAGAAGATGGGTTGTGAGGTGGAGCTCATCTCCACCGGGAAAGGGTTTTGCGGCATCCAGGGAAATCCCTATCCTTACAAAGAACACAGAGCGAATGCTCAGGAGGCGATCAAATTAGCGCATCAGAAAATGGAATCGGGCCAAGAGGATATCCTTATACTGGATGAAATCAACAATGCCCTGCATCTTCGGCTCGTGGACCTGGAACAGGTTTTGGAAATCATTCAACACAAGCCCCCCTTGATGCATCTGGTTTTGACGGGTCGGGACGTCCATGCTCAAGTGGTCGAGCTGGCGGATACGGTGAGTGAAATTAAGGAAGTGAAGCATGCGTATAGCAAAGGGATTGAGCCGCAGCCCGGGATCGATTATTAATATAGATGGACATCATCCCGTCGTCACAGTTAAAGGTATGGAGGCCATTTCCCACATTTGCGACATCGGGTCCGAACTCCAATAGACTGCTCCCTAAAAAGTGGACGCGCTCTCCTCTGGTTCAGACTCATCTCGTAGCTGGATGCCCTTTTGCAATTATGACTTGCTTTTGAAGTTGTGGGTTGATGGATTTCGGCCATGATGCAATATTTCACGCGGTATCTCATTTCTTTCTTTGGAAAAATAAATGCCGTTATATTAATATTCATGCTATTTCTTGGGGGCAATTTTGCTTCCGCACAGGAAGCTGAGCTTAAGACTTCTCAATCTGACGTAGGTGAAAGAATAAACTTTATTCAAAGCTCTTTTGACAAAGGCCAAAATAGTGCTAAGGTATGGTCATATACGTGGACGGTAATAAATGGAGCAGCGACAGGATTACAAACCTATCAAGCAATTAGTAGCCGTCACGATAGAGTATCTAATATCGTTGGGGCATCTGAATCTTTTTTGGGACTTGGTGTGTTGATCGTTGATCCTTTTCATGCACGCTCGTCTGGAAGTGACTTGAGAGAGATTCCAGGAGGTACCCCGGAAGAACAAAAAAACAAATTGGACAAGGCAGAAAAATGGTTGGAAAGAAACTATAAGCAAGAAAAACTTGGGAGGTCATGGCTCAGCCATGTGGGAGTACTTGCTGTAAGTATTATTGGGGCTGGGATCGTATGGCATTATAATGGATCTAAAAATGGTATTATAAGTGCTCTAAGCAATGTTGTGGGTGGGGAGGCTCTAATATGGACACAACCGACCAGGGGCATTAATGATTATAATGACTATTATAGCAAATATAAGGATGCTTATGGTGGCATTCCTGAAAAAAAGTACTTTATAGCCCCATCCCCAAATGGATTTGTAGCTGGTGTATACTTTTAGGCAAAGCGAGAAAATATGAGGGAGGAGGGACTTGGAGTAACATTGAGCGGTCAACAGAGAGGCAGCTTTTCATTATATTCTGCCAAATACGAGGATGTTGGTTAGATGGTGATCAAAACCTTTAAGTGTAGCGGCACCGCTAAAGTGGTGAACCCGGAGAGGTGGCTTACCCTTGCAGACTTTTTGACAGTGGACAGCACAGAACCTGCCACCGTAGTATTTTTATGGCGGGTTGGTGGTCCGGGATTTTACCTTTTACCAGACCTCAGCGGTATTGCTTGGAGTAATCCTAAATCCGGAGGTGAAATTTGACTATACTACAGGCAGTCATACTTGGATTAGCTCAAGGTTTGGGAGAGTTCTTGCCCATCTCGAGTTCAGCCCATTTAGTTCTGATTCCCTGGTTTTTCAGGTGGACCGACCCTGGACTTACTTTTGATGTTGCCCTGCATATCGGGACGCTCGTTGCAGTAGTTCTCTATTTTTGGAAGGACTGGTGGCAACTGATCATAAAAGGCTTTTCAGATGTCCGAAGCGTACAAGGTCGATTGTTTTGGTATCTGGTTGCGGCCAGTGTGCCAGGAGCAATTGGAGGATTCTTATTAGAAGAAAAAGCCGAGACCATCTTCAGATCCCCTGTTCTGATTGCCGTGATGTTGATCGGGATGGGCATTCTTCTATATTGGGCAGATCGTAGAAGTGCCAAGAATATTGGGATAAACAATATGACTTTTGGAACAAGTATACTCATTGGGATATCCCAGGCGTTGGCGATCATTCCAGGAGTTTCCCGTTCGGGCATTACAATGACTACAGGACTGCTGATGGGGATGACCAGAGAAGGAGCAGCCCGGTTTTCGTTCCTGTTGTCTACTCCCATCATCCTCGGCGCAGCCATGGTTAAACTGCCGCACATTATTTCGAATTCGTCTATGATCACGGTAAGCTTTATGATTGGTATGGTGGTCTCTTGTGTTATTGGTGTAGTCAGTATTGGCTTTTTGCTTCGGTATGTTCAGACCAAAAATTTCTTACCCTTCGCCTGGTACAGATTTCTACTGGGTGCTCTGATTATTATGATGACCATCGTCCGCCCATAAGAAATACGTCAGACGATCCTGCATAAAATATGGAGAGCACACGAATTGGCCCCATGGCGGCGAACTTCCTGGGGGTCCCCGCCGAATTTGTTCCGCATAATAACTTCTAACCAATGATCCTCAGTTCCTTCGGCTCAAAATCGCTTGCCCAATTGATAAACTTCATCGAACGACGAGCTTGTCCAGGAAGTTAAGGAATCTTAACTTATTTTTAATCTCTCTCTAATCCTTTTGATGATAAAAAAAATTGTTTACGCTGAAAACACCAGTGAAAAAACAGCTTGAAACAGTGTCCTCGGTGGTAGGAGTGCGAATCCGTGTAGCGTGTCTTCTTCTTGCAAGCGTGATCGTTATCCTGATTGGACAGGTGGGGCGCGAACTTGTGGCGCCTGATGACCTTCGGGAGGTGGAGGTTGCACGTGAGATGTACGAGCAAGGGGACTATATCGTGCCGCATCTCGCAGGGCTTCCGTTTGTCGAAAAACCGTCTGGCTTCCAGGCCGCGGTAGCCACGGCGTATCGAATCGTTGGTGAGCCGAGTGCCTCGGCTGCACGATTTACAGCTGCGGCTTTCGCTCTCATATCTTTAGTCGCCGTTCTTCTCCTTGGGTGGCGCATTCTGGGCATCGAAGGAGGCGCTCTCACAGTGGCCCTTCTTGCTTTCTCCGAACGGTTCTGTCGGGCAGCTCACAATGTCCTCCTCGACAATGCCCTGACTGCCGCCATTGCCTTCACTGTCCTTTTCACCTGGATCGCTCTTGAAGCCACTGACGTGCGCAAAAAACGCCTGGCTTATGCGGCAGCAGGCTTTTCACTCGGGGTAAGCTTTCTTTTTAAGGGGTTCGTTGGCCCGGCCATCTTTGCTTCAGGGTTCCTTCTCTACCTTATCGTAGGCAGGCGGTTCGGTGAGATTCGACATATTCTCCGACCACTCTCTGTCATCGCTTTTCTGGTTCCAGTCCTGGCATGGATCGTCCCATTCCTCTTAAGTGCTCCCTTGCACCTTGTCCGGGAATTCTTCATCCAGAACCATTTCGGCCGCTTCATACAGGGGTATGATAGCCATAAGGGACCTATTTACTTCTACCCCTTCATTATCTGGCTGGAATTTGCGCCTGGGTCGATCTTCCCGCCTTTGGCTGTCTGGATGGCCTGGAAGACGCGAAAAGAGGGGGAGAATCGGGCCGGAATCTTCTTACTCTCGCTCTTTGTTGGCCCTTTAGTGCTTCTCTCGGCTTCCTCGGCCAAGGATTATGTCTATTTTTTGCCAGTCTACCCAGCTCTAGCAATGCTCGTTGCCTGGTGTATCGTGAGAGGATGGTCATCGCCGGGGCGCGCGGTCAAGATTCTCACCTGGATCATGACAACGATGGCAATCCTTTTCGCCACCAGTGTGTTGGGGGTGACAGTTATCCGGAAAGGATTAACTCTTTCAGTTGCGACAGCAACCGTTGTTTTCGTACTTGGCGCAGGGGGATGCTTATTTTACATCCGACGCAATAACCTTCGTTGGACCACTGTTTACGTTGCCGCCCTCTTTGCCCTGGGATGGAGCCTCTGGTTTACCGGACCAGTCGCAAAGGCGGATGTGGCAAGACGGAGCATACACCGACCCATGCTGGGAGCTCTTAGCCGTGTGGGCAGCAGGGACATCGTACTTTACAAACCAACGGACGGACTCCGTGGAGCGGCCAGTTTCTATCGGAACCGGACAGCTCAGGAAATCACATCGCCAGACGTACTGGTTGCCCGGCTTGCAGAGGATGAGAACGAGGTTGTGGCGCTGGTTTACTGGATCGACAAAGATACACTTCCGCCCCGGTTACTTGAGGCCGCGCAATCTGTAGGAAGAGATCTCCAGATCGAAGCAAGTTTTCGCCTTGGGAAAAAATACCTCTTACTCGTCTCCGCGAAAGGTGCTGACCGCGAAGCCGAAGGTACGGGCAGACTGGGTAGACGGGCCGAACTCCTAACTAAGATTATCTTCCGATGAACTCACCGATCGGTGCGAGTGGTTCGATATGATCGCAAAGTATTTTGAAAATAGCTAACATGGGAAATGCCAGCATGGCACCGACAATGCCCCACATCCACCCCCAAAAAATCAGCCATATGAAGATGACTACAGGGTTAAGCGTGAAACGCAACCCGAGTACCATAGGAGTGACAATTTGGCCTTGAATTGTCTCCAGTGCAATGTAGATCCCAGGGGCCAGCAGTACCCGACCGATGCTGTTAAAAGTTAAGAAGGCTACGATGGTAACAATAGAGATGCCAATTAGAGGTCCGATATAAGGAAGGAAAACGAGAAATCCAGCCATCACTCCCCAGAGCACGGGATTGGGCAGGCCGATTAGGTACATGCCAATCCCAACGGAAACTCCCATAGAGATATTAATCATTGTCACGGTATAAAGGTAGCGAGAGGTATGGTGCTCGACTTCTCGAGTGATTTTCACAATCTTTTTTTTCTTGTCGAGCTTGGGGAAGAGCTTAATCAACTTCCGCAAAAATAGGTCCCCTGAGGCGAGAAGAAAGTAGAGAAGGATGAACATCACCGAACTTTTGACGATCACTTCCCTCGTACCGGTCAAAACAGCATCGGCGATACCAGGGGGGTATATCTCAACTTCAGGTTTCTTTTCCGCACCCATCCTCGTGATTCTTTTCAACTCTTCAACTGCATTATTCACCCCTTCTAAGGGTTTGCGCAAAAATCCTACTTTTAACTCGATTTGGTGGAGGCTCTCTGGAGCTTTGCTGATCCATTCGGCAGCAGGTCTGGAAAGTCTGATCATTCCGTACCCCGCGCTCCCGAGCAATGCGATTAACACTAAAGCGGCTCCTGCTAATTCCGGAATTTTGATCTTTTTTAGAGCTCGGACGGCCGGCCTCAGTAGAAAATTAAGGAGTAAGGCTAATGTGAATGGTAGGATCAAAGCGCGAGCGAAATAGATGGTGTAAAAAAGGGCGATGATAAAAAGGCCCTTGAGTGCGATCGATTTAAATTCGACGTGGTTTTTGCTGGTCTGGTCATGCACCGTGGCATTCATTTTGTCTCTTTCCTGTTTTTGTAAATTCCCTATCTGCGATGCCATGCTCATCATTTTCTCTCCCCTCTTTGACTGCTCTCTAAAACAAAATTAAAGCTCTCTTTTGACCAAAAATCAACCCCATTTTAGAAACTGGTCTTCTATTTGACCCTCCTTTCTGAAATCGCGAGGATTGAATTTTTGCTCAAGTGCTGTATTTGAAACAGCAATCGATAAGAAAAATTGAATCCCATCTGTACAGAAGAATTGAGGTTTGTGGAGAGTTGGGTTAGGATTCAGCATTCATCGAGCCACGGCTCTTATTAATAACGTGAAATCGCATTTTCCAAGATTAAGAAGTCTTCATCAAAATTTAATGGCCGTTTAATCTTTATTAAGTTATGTTCCTTTCAGATTGCCCAAGGCAGAGAAAGTGGTTTCATTTATTGTGGAACATGATATAAAATATAAACTTCCTAAACGAAACGCTTGTTTTCTTCTTCCCAAAACCTCCCAGAGTTAGCCAAGAATATTGGCAACGCAGCAGGAGATTTGAAGAGAACAACTGAAAAGGCGGAAGCCACCGATGTACGAGCATGCCCTCTGCGTCTACCCCTACCAAAGTGACGGGTTCCACGCGGGGTTCCTCCCACCCTTGGGGCTTGAGCTGATTGCGTCCGTTCTGGAGCCGTGCTGCCGGTCGGTGGAGATTGTGGACCTCCGCAAGAGGCCCGGCCGCACCATCGATTTCTGCCGTCCCAAGACCGACCTGGTTTGCTTCTCTGTCAACTGGAAACGGGATGTTGAATTCATCCGAGGGGAGATCCGGTCCGTGCCAGCAGGAACCTTCGTCCTTCTGGGTGGCAGGCACGTAACGGAGGATCCCGAAGACTGGTTCGCCGCCTGTCCCAACATAGATGCCATCGTCCGTGGGGACGGTGAGGAGGCGGTGGAGGAACTATGCAGAAATAACCCGCTCGAGGGAATCATGGGCCTCAGCTTCCGGAAAAACGGCCGGATTGTCCACAATTCCAACCGGAAGCCCGGTTGCCTCCGGGGAGATATCCTTCCTGCCCGCCACTTGAGAGTGGAGCCCTACCAGCTCGGCCTCGAGGGAGTGGAAGCGGGAATCCTGATCGATATGGTGTCTTCTTCCCGGGGCTGCCCTTTTAACTGTAATTTCTGCTCCTTTAGCCGAAATCCGTGGGGCAATAAGCGACCGTGGTCGGCCCGCTCGCCGGAGTCCGTGGCTGATGAGCTTGCCCGGATCGAGGCGCCGGTTGTCGCCTTCACTGACGATCTCTTCACTTTCGATATGGACAGGGTGGATCGGATCTGCGACCTGATCCTGGCCAGCGGCATTCGGAAGAAGTACATCATTAACGCCAGGCTGGAAATCGCCCAGCGCCCGGAGGTGTTGCGAAAGATGGAGAAGGCAGGATTCTTGATGCTGATGCTGGGGATCGAGTCTACCCAGGACAAAACGCTTCGCTCGATGAGGAAGGGCTTTGACACCGCCCGGATCAGGGAGTGCTTCAAGGTGCTTGGCCAGTCGAGCATGATCCTCAACGGGTATTTCATCCTTGGAAACATTGGAGAGAGCGTAGAAGAGATGCTCCAAATTGTGCCTTTTTCGCGGGAACTGGGCCTGGACTCGATTGCTATCTCAATTCTCAGATCGAGTCCCTACTCGGGACTGGATGAGTTGGTGGCGGAGAGTCCGGGCTACCACATCGCCCACAACGGAAAAATCTACTCGGACCATTGCTCCGTCAAGGAACTCAGGGATCTGCACCACCGGATCTACCGCGAGTTCTATACGCCCGGCCAACTATTCCGGATCGCCAGGAAAGGGATCCGGCATGGGGCCATCAGCTTTCTTCCCAGGGTGCTGCCACGGCTTCCGAGGATCGCCTGGTCCGTGGCGAGGAACTACAGGGAGCACACCCAACGTCGGCAGGCCATGGAGGCCGCTGCGAAGCCGGCACCAATATAGCCTCCGGGCATCCCGCAGCCCACACAGATGGCCGTTTCACCTCATATCCGGTGAACACGCCCGCACGCCTTGTCCATGACACCGCAATGATACGGAATGAGTAAGTTGCGAAACACCCCAAAGAGTGGGGCCAGAAGTGGCTCTGCCTTCTTTGCACTAATTTCAAACAGCAAATGAGGAAGTTTCAATAGCTTAACTGAATGTGTTTTTGCTTTGGAACCATCCAATCATTTGATTGACAAAGGTGACATTTTATCTTAATAGGGCGAATAGGTGGTAGAGTGCATGAGCAACAACGCTGGCAACTTAACAGAGGCTGAGTCTGGTGGCGGTGTCTCTCCGCCACATCATCCCATTCGCTATCGACTGCTTGGCCTTGCGGTTGCCATGGCCTTTGGGGCAGTCTTGGTATGGCCATTCGATGAGACGCTGAGCGATATGCTCTGCATCTCGAGAGTCGGTCATGTGGCTGCACCTCTCTGGTGGGAGGTATTGAAGGGAATCAGGGTTTTCGGGAAGGCAGAAATCCTTTTTGTACTCGGATTTCTGCTGGCGATTCATCGACGAAAGCAAGTAGCGGTTTCCGCATGCATCGCCGTCCTCCTCGCAGGTCTGATCGTAACCCCAATGAAACTTATTATCGCACGTCCCCGGCCGGACGGAAGCAATAAGATGTCATTTCCGAGCGGTGACATTGCTTCATTAACAGCATTCGTGGTGCCAATCGCCTCAACGATCCCAGCCATAAGACCAATTGCATTCGCCGGTGTGGTAGCTGTGGGTGCAGTCCGAGTTAGCAATGGGTTTCACTTCCCCAGCGACATACTCGCGGGGGTTGCGATCGGAATAGTTGCTGGGGCGATTGTGCTCTCGATGAAATTCTTGCTCAAGCCTCAAGTTCGTCGGTTGCTCCGAAGAAGCTGGCTGGCCGCGGCGCTTGGGATCCTTTTCTTTATCTATCTCTTCCTGCCGAGTGTGGGTAATTTCAGGACGTTCTTCTCGATCTTCGGCCCTTCGGTTGTATTGCTGGCGGTCGCGCCGTTCATTCGGGCTCGGTTACGGACGAGGAGACATCTCGGCAGGTGTTTGCTCTTTGGGATGATCTATTTCCTTGGCGGCATCGCACTGGTGGTGACCTCGTGGTTCGTGCTAGCGGTGGTACCAGCGTTATGGGTTAGACTCCCGGGCATTAATCCGGCAGATCCCGGCCCTGTCTGGGCTATCATTGGCGTAGGGTGTGTACTTCTCGTTATGACCTTTCTCGTTCTAAGAGAATACGGTGCAAAACGGTACAGGTCAACCGTCGGCATTTTGGCAGCGGGCGTGGTGGGCCTTTGTTGCATTATCCTCATCTTTGTTGCCTTTCACGGTTGGGCGGTTCAGGGTCTTGAAGCCGCTGGCTGAAAAAATACTGCAATTTATCTCAGTGTTGAAGCTTAGGAGTTGAAAGAAGTAACCCGCTTTTTAACTCTTCCTTTTTCTTTTACGGGCAGATTTCTGCCATGGTACAAAATTTCAGATAATACGTGTACTACAATGCTGCACAAGGAGAGAGGGCAGAGCTCCTCGGCGTTGGCTTACAGGGCAAGCTCCAGACCGCCTCGCAAAACGATTTTGACAAGAAAGATTGTCCTCTGAAATATTACGGGCCTTAACCCTTATTCACCGTCACCGAGAACATCCTTCAGTTTCTGACGGTCTTCCTCCAATATCTCGATGAATTTCAATCCCAATTGGTAGCCCCGCCGGCCATCAACCAAATGGATTTTGTTCCAAACAACCTCGGCTAATACCTCAAAGTTTGCCAACTCAAATCCTTTAGAGAATAAGACCGCGATCTTTAATTTTGTGCCGATAGGTATGTTGTTAAGAGATCGAATGAGAAGGCCTGTTTCACTCGCATTGACGACCATTGCTCCACGGACATAAGAAGCATCCATCATCCTAAATTCAATGGGCAAATTCAAATAGAAACGTGGATGCTTTCTTTTTTCTCTTGTTGATTCTGCGTCCTGTGTCGAGTCCATCCATTGTGCGTTAGTCGATTCGTTCATTGTGACTCCCCTCTAATTTGATTCGACGGGTGACCTTCTTCTCTTGATCTTCTATTGAGCTGCTTCTCATTGTTCTCTAGGAGGCCGCTGAAAAACGCCCATCTTGTGCGTTTCCCTTATCCTTCGCCGTTGCGGCGTACACTCAAGTACGCCTCTGGCCGACTCACCAACTCGTCGGCGTGGCAAGATGTCGCTCCTTATTCGTCGCGACACCACTCTCAGAATTTCGGGGACCCTGCACCTGAGCATTTTTTTGGCAGCCTGGCCTAAATCACCTTTCCTGGATCCTGCTAGGACGCAAAGATGATGCCAGACTGTCCAAAAATCCTTAGCCCATCGAGATATAAGACGTTTTTATGATTATTTCCGGAGCGGAAGATTAGTTACTGTGCCACGAATTGTACCTCCTCTATGAAACTATTAAAGGTGAGGGGGGAAAAATTCTCATTGACTTTTGTTTAAGAAGTTTAATAGATTTTAGTGAGACGGATGCTCCAATGAGTCCCCAAAGGTATCTTACAATCCTGGGAAGAAAGAGAGAAAAGGGAAAATCACGATCCAAAGAAGGCATTTTTATAGTCGAGAGAAGAAAGCATCCAAGACTTAGCGTTGAGCTTCCTTTGGATTATTTGATCGAGAGTACGGAGCGCCGCGGAGGCGTTGCGGCCAACGCCAGTAAAAGCGGGCTCCTTGTCTATTTGCCCGAACCTATCTTCGTCGGGAGTTTATTGAAAATTGAGCTTCTTTTTGCAAAAGGATCGGAATTGAATTCTATCGGGGCGACTGCAAAAGTAGTTTGGTCTGATTTGGCCCCGAAGGAAATAGGGGGGGAGTATAGGTATGGATTGAGATTTGAATCGTTTCAGGAAGGGGACCTCCGGAAATTGAGAAAGTTACTGACAGAGGTGACTGAAACACATGGCCGATGAAGAGATCTATAGGTTTTTCAAAAATTCCTTTCTCTTATTTTGAGGTTCCTCTTCTCCCGTCAATCCTTTTTCATTCCTTTTAGTGAATGGCCATAATTTTTCTGCAGCGTCTTCCTTCGATGATGAGTTACCTCCTGCCTGTAGTCTTAGTGATAAAGAATGAATTATCGATATCTTCCAAGTAGTATTGGATTCCGGAAACCAGAGTTTGTTTTGCCACAGTTTCAGTGGTTGGAAATAGATCCTCATTAAATTTTGACAATATTACAAAGTAATCAGGGAGGATTTTGGAATCCGCTGTTTGTTTTATCACAGGTTGGGTGATAAAGAATACGTCATCATAGTCATAGATATCTTCCAAATAGTATTGGATTCCAGAAACCCATTTTTCCTCTACCACAGTCTGAGGATCATTTCTTTGAAGAGCAGATTTCGGACCGACGGTGGCGCAGCTAAGGAGAAAAAAAGCTGCGGCGATAAACATCAGTAAGCTTTTTGACCTCATAAAAAACCTCCTTTTATTGAAAGATGCAGGATAATGGTGCAAGTAGTATGCCGTTCGGTTTGATCTACTGTAACTATTTAAATATTCAGCATTTTATAGAAATAACGTGTGGATTGAATAACAATTATTGACAATTTTCCGGCAGTGTATTCCTCTTTTTAACAGGATGGAATATCTGATGGGTTATATTTACTTGCTATGGGGCCATTTAAAAGGATGCATCTTCAAGGTCTTTCAGGGTCAAATTGGTCAGACGTCTTCAACCCTTTTGAGTCAGGGTCTCAAGAATTCCACGGAGATAGCCAATACTTCGGCTGGCCACAGTCTGAGGGTCAGGACTAAAATCGAAGACCTCGACAGAAATATAACCATTATAATTATGCTTGATTAAATTCCTCAGAATAGGGATAAACTTGATCTCTCCAAAGCCGGGTCCTTTACCGTTGGAATCATTGACATGAATATGACGGAGGTATCCGGAATCCAGGGCGCGGAGAAGGGCTTCCGTGACCGACTTCTCCTGGGCCGATGCACTTCGAGAGTCGAAGACCATTTTAAAATTGGGATGTCTCACCTCTTTCACCAGCCGGGTGGCTTCTGCCACAGTATTGATGAAGTTGGTCCACGTGTGAGAAAGAGGTTCGATACAGTAGAGCACATTTCTTTCCCGAGCTGCCTTGAGACATACCTTGAAGGTTTCCTTGGCAAAATTCCACGATTCCTCAAAGTCCCATCCGTCTTGAACGGTCCTCTGATGTGGAGAACCGTGAACCAGAATTTTTCCTCCTATGTCAGCACAGAAGTGGATGAGTGCCTCGATATACTCCTGGGTTTTGATGCGGATGATCTCATCAGGATGGTTAATGTACAGTCCTTCTGGCTTCGCCAGCAGACAATGGAGGCCAACAATCTCGATTCCGTTATTTTCTGCAGCATGCCGAATGGCTTTTCGCCCCTTCTGAGAGATTTCAGTGACTGAATCTGCCAGGGTGCCGGCAGCGATCTCAACCCCGTCGTAACCCAACTGGGCGGCATACTCAAAGACTCTATCGATCGGCCATCCCTGGAAGAGCTCATTGCAAATCGAAACCTTAATCGGATTCCTCTTTCCCATTATTCTTCGATCTCCTTTCTTGTCTAGTTGGTGGTGGGTAGGCTTAATTTTGCCTCTTCCCGATTTCAAAAAGTTTCAAATGTTTCTCAACATGGGACTCCAGCATGGAACAATAATCCTCTCCAAAACCAATTCAAAGCCTAATCCACTCTTATGGCGCAAAAAGATCTCGGCCAAACCTTCAGAAGGTCAACCGGAAAGGCTTTCAGTGCTCGGATGATTCCGTCCGGGGAAAGGGCTTGGTCTTCGTCAATCCATCTCTTATTATTTATCTTTTAACATCATTTCACAAACCTAGCGGATGTGAGAATGGACTCCATTCCGTTCCATCCTGACCGCATATTTTTCGAAGGTGCTCCCCATGAGCAAATTATATTCCCGAATTCTTTTGGCTGTCAATTTTCGATACTTGCTCATTTGCAGTTTTTGCCCGTCACGTGGGAAAATCCTTATCCGAGCCTCGATAGGACCCCTATTGAACAGGAATGGGACAAAGACACTATTCTCATTGACACCCTAAACCTAATCTAATACACTTCAGTTAGCGGAAGGATCTCTCGTGGCCCTGACATGAAGGAAGATTATGGCATTGGAGGTGTAACCATGGTTACCTGGAAACGTCTGCTTCTCCTGCTTCTGTTACTGCTTTGTGTCTCTGTCTGTAATTCACAGAGTCGCTCCGAGGACCGTCAGCCTGCGGTCGCAGGTCAGTTCTATCCGGACAGACCGGACGAGCTGAGGCGGACACTCGATAAACTGTTCTCTAAGGCCGTTGCCCGCAAGGACCTGCCGAATGTCGTTGCGATCATTGTCCCGCATGCAGGGTATGTCTACTCGGGGGAGGTCGCGGCTTCGGGGTTCAACCAGATCGATCCCGATAGGACGTACGACAACGTCTTCATCCTTGGACCGAGCCACCATGTGGGGTTCGAAGGAGCTGCAGTCTATTGCTCCGGAAATTTCATTACTCCGCTCGGCACGGTGGAGGTGAACCGTGGACTAGGAGAAGAACTGATAAAAAAGTGTCCAATGTTTATGCAGCGGAACGATACTCACGCCTATGAGCACAGCATCGAAGTGGAGATACCGTTTCTCCAGTATCACCTGAAGAAGCGCCTCCGGATCGTGCCGATTGTTCTTGGTGCCAACAGGCCGGAAACCTGCCGGAAGATCGGCGAGGCACTTCGGTCCTTCCTGAATGAGAAGAATCTCTTCGTGATCAGCACAGATTTCTCGCATTATCCTAAGTATGACGACGCAGTGGCTGTGGATAAGGCGACCGCCGAAGCGATTATGTCCAATTTGCCGGACAACCTGATAAACACCTTGCGGAGGTATGATCAGTCCGGCATACCCAACCTTGCAACCTGCCTCTGCGGCGTATCGGGGGTGCTGACGCTCCTGTACATGACCTCACCGGGTGCAGATGTTACCTACCATCCAATCCAGTATAAGAACTCGGGTGATGTTCCGCTCGGCGACAAGGAGCACGTGGTCGGTTACTATGCCATTGCGATCACGAAGCAGGCGAAGCCGGGCAAGGCCTCGTTTGAACTCGACACAAAGGAAAAAACAGCGTTGTTGGCGATTGCGCGGCGCACGGTCGAACATTACATCCGCACACGCTCGGTTCCGGAACTTAATCCGGTGACGCTGAGCAGTGCACTCAAGGCGCCGTGCGGGGCCTTTGTCACTCTCAATAAACGCGGCGTTTTGCGAGGGTGCGTTGGTAGATTCGATGCCAGTGAGCCCCTGTACAAGGTCGTGCAGGAGATGGCAGTTGCCTCGGCAACGCAGGATTATCGTTTCAAGCCTGTCGAGGAAGGAGAGGTGAAGGATTTGAAGATCGAGATTTCGGTCCTGACGCCGATGAGAAAAATCGATTCTATCGATGAATTTCAGCTTGGCAAACATGGCATCTATATCCGAAAGGGGGGCCGTTCGGGGACATTCCTCCCGCAGGTTGCACAGGAGACGGGATGGACGAAGGAAGAGTTTCTCGGCCATTGTGCACAGGATAAAGCGGGAATAGGGTGGGAAGGATGGAAGGATGCGGATCTGTACGTGTACGAAGCGCTTGTTTTCGGTGAAAAGTAAAGCCGGGCACTGTGGGAACGGCGCTGAGTCGTCTTTTTTGACTCTCCTTCTGCAGTCCCCGTCAAGACGGTTCTCATTAATATGACTGATTCAGCTGGGCTTATTTGGCGTCTTGGTTGCCAAGATATCGTTAATGAGTCACACCGATTTTTATGACAGCTTTTTCAACCCTCTTTGCTGTTGCCATGGTCATGCCAAATTGCTACAAATTGTTTGAAAAGGTCGTGAGGAAGGGGGAGTATGTATAAAAAGATTTTGGTTCCGTTGGACGGTTCGGAATTGGCAGAAAAGGCACTGGATCATGCCGAGAAGCTGGCCGAGGCCTCTGATGCTGAAGTCATTCTATCGCAAGTCGTTCCCTTTATGCCCATCTATGGGGCACCTGAGTTAGTGGTGCCTTTTGTCGTTGATGAGAAACAGAAGGAAGCGGCCGAGAAATATCTCATCCACCTTGCCGAGGAATTGAAAAAGAGCGGCCTCAAGGTTACAACGAAAGTAAAGGTAGGTATGCAGGTGGCCGCAGAGATTATCGATTTTGCAAAAGCAAGGGGAGTAGATTTGATCGTAATGTGCACCCATGGTCGTTCGGGAATTACCCGGTGGGTCTTGGGGAGTGTGTAGCGCACAAGGTCTTAACCCGGGCTGAAACACCCATCCTCCTCGTGCATGTAAGAAGATGACTGCTTGTAAGCGAATCTCTGAACCTCCGATAACCCCTCTACCCAAAACTTTATTTCTGGAACTTTCTGTTCGCTAATTTTATAAAAGATGTGTAGTCCAATCACAAATGGACGATGTGGTTAAGTCTCGACTTCTATGGATAACTCATCCTGAACCCATTATTGACATGTGAGCGAAATTATGGTAATTTTTTGATAAGAGAGCGGACAGGAGTGAATCAATTCTGTCAAAATTAATGTTCAGTTTGGGATATCTTACGTGAAAAAAGCGCCCGCGCGAATTCTTCTAGCTATAGTAATTTCCTTATGTGTCCTTGCATCATTTACTTACGGTCAGTACTATACTGTGGCATCTGCCGATTTTATTTCTCATGATCTGAAGCTTGAGAATTTCGATCATGACTATCTATCGGCCATTAATCAGAATCAATTGAAAGTGTACGGATCATACGGTTTTCTCGAAAGCTTTCGGCTGTCACGTTTACTCGAACAATCTTTCCATCTCGTATCCCAGATAGTTTCTCTCGATCAGAAGGAATTAATCCTCCGCTGTTAGGAAGATACGATTCCCTTCGATTTCCTCATCGACCTCTAACCACCTTGATTCGTTTCCTAATAGCGGTGTGGGTACCGTTTCCACAAGAGGTTTCTCCAGGTGATAACCCTGAGAGTTGAGGAGAGGTAAACAGTGGCAGAAGGTTTTTGTAGCCTTCATCATTTGTTGTATTGTTTTTTGGGAGATTCCAGAAAGGAGGATGTATGCTTGCGGGACCGGATTTGTTGGTTATCTTGGTGATTGCCTTGGTCATCTTTGGCGGTAATAGAATCGCGGACCTGGGAGCAGGTCTTGGAAAGGGGATTCGCAACTTCAAAAAAGGTTTGGAAGGTGACGAGACCCCACAAAAGAAATTGGAAGACGATTCAGCTAAGAGTAAAGGGTAGAAAATTGTCTCGTAATTCTTAACGCGTTGAATTGTCCCTTTTGGAACTTTCCAAGGAGAAGGGAGGATTTATGCTTTCAGGTCCTGATGTTTTGGTCGTCCTGGTGATTGCTTTGTTTGTTTTTGGGCCCCAGAAGCTTCCAGAGTTGGCCAAATCTCTCGGCAAGGCGATGAGAGAATTCAAGAAGGCGTCAGAAGAGATAAGAGAAGGTTTTGAGGAGGAGATAAAAAATATTGAAGAGAGAAATAGCCACTTTACCAGCAGGGATCCTGCATCTGATTCGCCTGAAAAAGTATCCGAACCCTTATCTCTTGCGGAAAAAATGGGGGAAGTGTCGTCGGCTAAAACGGAGTCCCTTTCTGAGAAGGCATAACCTCTTTTTAAGGGCCTCATCTCCGCTCTTCTTAAAAAAGGGGATTAGGTATTTTTCTTATCAGTTTAACCATTGGGAGAACACTAAGGGATATAGCTGGCAACCCTGAGGGGGACAAAGACGGCCCTTGATCAACAATACATGAACTTATTAATCCTGTTTTGGAATACCTCTCCCGGTGGCTTTGTTGTTATATATCTACCATGAAGAAATTCATAGATGGATTGAGAATTCGGAAAAGACGGAAAGATAGCCAGCAGGGTTCAGTGGAATATAGGGTTGGGGGATGAGATTCGGGTGATGTCGAAAGGAGGCAATTTCTGTGCAGTTCTTTTTCTGGTTGGTTTTCTTGATAGCCCTGAGTGCGGCGATTCTTGTGGTTCAAAATTTGAACACTCCAGTGGCGGTGGTGAAATTTCTCTTTTGGAATTTTGAGACTTCCCTGACCGATATCATGTTGGGATCCATTGGATGCGGTATGCTCATCGTTCTCTTGTTATGGTTTCCCAGAGGCATCAAAAATTTATTTCGGGTGAGAAATTTAAGAAAAAGAATTGAGATTTTGGAGGAGGAGGTGAAACATACAGAGGGAAACAAGCCAAAAGAGCCGTAAAAGGTTGGTCATTGGGTCTCTCGGACAATCAATCCCCTTTCTAACCTTTTCTTCGGTTTTAATCTTGTCGGTAGATAGGATCAATGATCCAAATACTAAAAGGAATCCTCATGGTCTTTTAGATCTGCCCAAATCTCACAGTTCTTGGTTCAGAGCCAAAAGTAGACCCCTTTATTTCGTTACACCTTCCGGATATTGACTCCTCAAGTCAATAGGGTTAGATTGCTTCGGTAACTCATGAAGAATGATCTCGAACAGCGAAATCGGGTGAAACGGAAAGAAAAAGAACAACCTTGAAAACGTTATTAATCATTTATATGATCTCTCGCTTTCTAATCCGTTTCCTGTTCATGACGGTGAAGGCGTTGTTTATTATCCTTGGCATTTCTTGGTTTGCCGTCTTTCTGCTGGTTGTCTTGTTTTATTCCAAAAAGAGCAGGCATAAGTACAGTAAACCGCGTTAGGAATTCCAGTCGTTGTGACCCTTTGACATACTCAGGGCCGTGAGTACCGTCGAACGGCTCGAAACCGAGCGGGGATTGAACCCTGCTGAAGTTATTCTAAAAGTTAAACCCGTTGCGAGCAGCGAGACATTATTTCTAACGCGGTAAATAGGTATAGGCATAGGGCACTCCCTTTCTTTCAAGGAAGCAGCAAGGATAATTTGATTTTTGCAGTCTAATCGGGCTTTAGGGATGAGCTTCGCGTAAACCCCGGATTGATATGAAGATCAGTTACCCCCTCAAAGGCATCTTGTTAATCTTCTTTATTATCCTTGGAGCCTACCTTGTTATTCACTATGAGCTCAATTTCTTTCTGATCGACCAGAATAAGGTGATTGCGTTCATCAATTCCTTCCATCCTTACGACGATTTCGTTTTCGTCGTTTTTCAGATTTTCCAGGTGCTGATCGTAGGGGCTATACCGGGTGAAATAAGTGAATTTATAGGTGGTTATATCTACGGCCCTGTTTTAGGGACGATTTATTCTGCCATTGGTCTCTGCATCGGCTCATGGTTGGCCTTTGGCCTCTCCAGGATATATGGCTTGCCCTTTGTAAGACGAATTGTGAACCCTTCGATTATGGAGCAATATGATTATCTTATGGAACATCAGGGGCGTCACATCTCCTTTTTCCTTTTCATGATTCCCGGTTTTCCCAAAGCCGCGCTTTGTTACATCATCGGCCTTAGCCATATGACTATTTGGACTTTTATTGCCGTTTCCACTCCTGGCAGGTTATTGGGAATTATTTTAGTTTCAATATGTGGAAGTTCTCTCAAAAACCATCAAGGTATGATTTTTTTCATCCTTTTGATAATCATGAGTATCATCTTTTTGCTGGCTTACTTTTTCCGAGACCGATTGATGAAATTGACAGGGAAACGGAAAAGTATGGACGTAGAGAAGAAAGAATAGCAGGGGTCGGGTCAAAGGAAACATTTCTTAATTTGCAGCATGGCGGGGAGGGAGTATGGGTATAATGGAAAGAAGATTGCGGAATTCTTGAGGAGGGCCCCGGCCGCAGTTACAGGATATGAGGCGGGAAATACTTTCCCATCGACCAACCTAACAAATACTCACTTTACCGGTATTCAAAAGCCCACGGGCTCCTGGCATGCCAATCCTGCCATCAGTCTATGCATGGCTTGTACCCCGTCCGATACGATGGGACAAATGGGACAGTGGACTTAACGTCCCATGAGCAGGCATTGCAGCTCAGCCCGGACGGAAAATATGCCGGACCGGTAACGTGTGCGGCGTGTCATACCGTCAATAATAAAGGAATTCCGCTCCAGCTGAGCGGGACGGAATACTACGATGATTATTGGGCATGCGTTGTTCTCATTCACTTCATGCGTGAAGGAGACCCAAAGATGCCTGTTTCAAACCTCACAAAAAAATATCCTTACAGAAGGGCAAAAGAGATTGTTTTGAAAGGATGGAGGTGAGAAGTTATCTACGCCCAGATTCCAGGGATAGGTTTTCCGCAATACTTGCACTTTCCGGCCTTGAGGTTTATTTCTCCAACCATATATCCCGTTCGCTGGATGATCCTCTTTTTGCACTTCGGGCAGAACGTATTTTCACCCTCATGACCAGGGACATTCCCAATATAGACGTATTCAAGACCCGCGGAATAGGCCACGGCCCGGGCCTTCTCCAATGTCGAAACCGGAGTGAGGGGGAGGGTCTTCAGCTTGTACATAGGATGGAAACGGGAGAAATGGATCGGGGTGTCAGCTCCCAATTCTCTTTTTATCCAGAGGCACATCTCCTTTATCACCGATATCTCATCGTTCTTTGTGGGGATGACGAGATTTGTGATCTCCAGATGGACTTTTTCCCGCTTCAGCGTCTTCAATGTCTCAAGAACGGGGTTGAGTTCTCCACCGCACACGTCACGATAAAAATTCTCTGTGAACCCCTTCAAATCGATATTGGCTGCATCTAATACCTTGCATAGATGTTTCAGAGGGGCAGGATTGATAAACCCATTCGAGTGGTAAACGTTGAGAATGCCTGATTTCTTGGCGAGCGCACCGATGTCTATCATGTATTCATAAAAGATGGTCGGCTCCACATAGGTATAGGCAATGGAATGGGCTCCACTCTCTTTGGCGTCCTTAACCACGATCTCGGGTGAGAGTTCTTTACTGTAGACATCCTCCGGAGCGGCCTGAGAGATTTCCCAATTCTGGCAAAACTTGCACTGGAAATTGCATCCTGCCGTGGCGAGGGAAAAAGAAGTTGTCGCTGGGAGAACATGAAAAAAGGGTTTCTTTTCAATCGGATCGATTTGAACCGCGCAAGGATTTCCGTAAACTAAGCTGTAATATTTTCCGTCGTGGTTTTCTCGCACCCTGCAGATGCCTCTCTTCCCCTTGGCCACGCGGCAACGGTGAGGACACAACTCGCACTGGATTTCCCCTCCGTCGAGTGGAATGAAATAAGGAGATAGTTTCGTCTTGATGAGTCCCTTCGTGGCCGTTTGTGCGCGGGAGATCTTCGGGAGGCCAAAGAGACTGGCGGCGGAGAGCATGCAGAAACTTGCACCACAAAACTTCAAAAACTGTCGCTTTGTCAATCGGGGATTGGATGAAGCCTCGGTCCTCAGCAAGTTTTCAAAGCAAATCAAAGGTTCGCTCATTCTTTATTCTCCCTTTTAGATCTTTGGCCACAGTTAGATATAATTTACTTTGGAATGGATTGGTTAGTCAATACCTTTTCAGCAACCACCAGAATAGTCTTAGATGCTCAGACATTCCGTCTGCTGCACCTTGCATCTTTGCTGGGATTCGATGATGACCTTTATAGCAGACTCGCGATCTTCCCAGCCCTTCACGCGGGTTTTTTTCCTCTCCAGATCCTTATAAACCGAGAAGAAGTGCTGTATCTCTTTGAGCAAATGGGGCGGGACATCGGATAGGCTCTTCACGTAATTCCATAAGGGATCAGAGACGGGGACGCAGAGAATCTTTTCGTCCATTCCTCTCTCATCCCACATAATGAAGACTCCCACAGGGTTCGCTTCAATGACGCACCCTGGAAAAGTTGGCTCCCAAACCAGCACAAGGGCGTCAAGCGCATCTCCGTCCTGCGCCAAGGTGTCCAAAATGAAACCATAATCGCTTGGGTAATGAACCGAAGAAAAGAGCATTCTATCGAATTTGAGTAGCCTCCTTTGTTTGTCGTACTCGTACTTGTTTCGGCCTCCCTTCGGGATTTCAATCATGACGCTAACCGTCATTGTTCCCTTCCCATCAGCTTTTCTATGAGTTTCCATACCATGGCCCCCGTTCGCTTAGATTTTCTCTATAAGCCATTATACACCTCCGCATGCCCAGCCTGCAAATTAATCGATAGTGCTCCATGCAATCCAGGTTTGTCACCCGTGCCTACTGGCAGGCAGGTATTGGCGACCTCTTTGTTCCTTAATCCCACCCATCCTTCCCAATTCCATATCGTAGTATGAATTCGTTGACAACGTTGCCGTTTTTGCTATATTGAAGCCAAAATTTCAGAGGGATGAATTGACTTCTTATACGAGTTTTAGAACACTTGCAGACCGCGAAGTGGAAGGCCGGGACTATCGGATCAGGATCGAGTTAAGAGATCCACGGGTTCTGATCATGGCCCCTCACGGTGGAAAAATCGAGTCTGCAACAGCAGAAGTTGCTGAAACGATTGCTGGGATGGATTACTCCTTTTACAGTTTCGAGGGGATAAAGACTGACGGCAACGGTGTGCTTCATATCGAGAGCCACCTTTTTGACGAGCCTCGCGCACTGGGGGCCGTTGAAAAGGCCGATATCGTGGTCACTGTGCACGGGCAAGTTGACCGGAAAGAGGAGTTTGTGATGGTGGGTGGTCTTGACGATGGTTTACGATTAGAGATACGGCGTCAGTTGGAAGCAGCTGGTTTTCAAACTCTGCCTCCCTCAGAAGGACTGATGGGGACCGATCCAATGAACATTTGCAATCGGGGAAGATCACGGCAGGGCGTTCAATTAGAAATCAGTCGCAAGGCACGTGATGTCCTCAGAACGAATCAAGGTCATCTCCAAACCTTCGCCGACGCTGTTCGAAACGGGATTCGATTATATTTGGCCAAGTAATACCGTGATGACAGATTTGAAAGGGGGAAGAGGATGAGCTTAAGTATGTTTATACCGGAGGTTCAGATACTTTAGAAAATTGTGAGACCATTGATCGTCTATTTTTTCCTGCTCGTTACTTTCCGTATCGCAGGGAAACGGGAGCTGGGTCAGATGACGCCTTTTGACCTGATCGTCCTGCTTACGATCAGCAACGTCTTGCAGAATGAGATGATCGGGCCGGACAACTCTCTGACAGGGGCCTCATCGGTGGGTTGGCCCTATTTTGTGCAAATGGTTTGATTGGGCGTCTTACGATTCATTTCCCGAGGATTGCAAGGTTACTGGAAGGCAAAGCCACACCGCTCATTGAAGACGGCAAGGTCCTGACAAGAAACCTGAGGCGCGAGGTCATAACCCGGGCTGAATTGGAGCGTTCGATACGTAAGCATGAGCTCGATCCGGACACTGACCTCTCTTTAATCAAGAGGGCGTTGTTGGAACAGGATGGGACAGTGACGATTTTACACAGAAATGAACCCGACCGGGCCTGCCACATGGAGACCATAGGAAAATTGCCCGGGAAGGAATAGAGGAAGGAGACTCATGATGCTATTCCCTGTTAGCGAAGAGAAGAATAGATGGCTTAAGGAGAAGATGGAAGCCCTTGGTATCCATGAGAAGGACATTGAGGAGAAATTCATTCGGTCTTCGGGGAGAGGAGGGCAGAAGGTAAACAAGACCTCCACCTGTGTTTATCTCAAGCATCTTTCAACAGGGATCGAAGTAAAATCGATGAGAGAGAGGAATCAATCTCTCAATCGGTTTCTTGCGAGACGCGAACTTGTCATGAGAATCGAGAAGGTGTCAGGACAGTCAACGGGTGAAAAGCTGATGGTTGAGAAGGTGAGACGGCAAAAGTCAAAAAGACAGAAGAGGGCAAGGCTTAAATACGGGCGAGAGTAAACGATTAGCGCGCAGACTCCACTCAAGGCGAACTCCGTAAAGAAGATAGCCGTAGAATGCCTTAAGATCGAAACCAAGGAATCGTAGTGGGGTGCAGGAAGAATTTTTTCGGACGAGAGGAGGAGGATGAAGCTCAACAATATATTTTCAGGGATCCCTTCTTTTTTACAGGCTGAAATTTCCGAGACGCTTCTGAAAACGGAAGCATTCAAGCTTGAACGGATCGTTTCTTCAGGCCAGGTAACGCCGGAGGGAGAATGGTATGATCAGGATACAGACGAATGGGTTATTCTGTTGAGCGGCAGCGCCGGGTTGTTATTTGAAGATGAAGACGAAGTATTCATTATGAACGCCGGCGATTATATCCATATCGAACCTCACCAACGGCACCGGGTTGAATGGACAGACCCCGAAGAGAAAACGATCTGGCTGGCATTACACTTCCTCGCCCTCTCCCATTTAGGGGAATAGAGGGATGTGTCATAATTATTGTGAGAACACAAAGGAGGATCGAAGAAAAATGAAGAAGAGGCTTTTAGTGATCGGAGGGGTTGCCGCTGGCCCTAAGGCGGCTGCCAAGGCAAGGAGATGTGATCCTGAGATGGAAATCGTGATTTACCAGGAAGAGGATGACATCTCCTACGCGGGCTGTGGGCTTCCTTACTATATCAGCGGCGTCATCGAAGATCGGGAAGAATTGATTTCCCGAACACCGGGCAAGTTTGCCCAGGACGGAATCAAGATCCTGAAAAACCGCAAGATCGAAATAATTGACCTCCAGAGCTCCACTGTTTCAGGAAGAAGAGCTGGATCGGGAGAGACGTTCACGGATCATTTTGACCGGTTAGTCATTGCGACAGGCGCCTATCCTATTAAACCTAAGATCGAAGGCATTGACCTGAGAAATGTCTTTTACCTTCGTTCCATCTTCGACGCCGACGCGATTCTCGAAGAGATTAAATCAAAAGACATCCAAAATGTGGTGATTGCTGGAGGCGGCTATATCGGACTTGAAATGGCCGAATCGCTTGTCCATTTAGGAAAAAATGTGACGATTGTTGAACTGGCCCCTCAAATCTTAACACTTTTCGATGAAGACTTTGCCGGCATCTTACGACAATATCTGGAAGAGAAAGGGGTGAAAGTGTTCACCTCTGAAGGGATTCAGGCCTTAAAAGGAAGAAATGGGAAGGTCACCCATGTCCAGACCGCGGCTCGACAGTTAGAGGCGGATGCTGTTTTGATGAGCCTTGGGATTCGTCCTCAGGTCGAGCTGGCAAAACAGGCGGGATTGAGGATCGGGGAGACCGGTGCGATCTGGGTCAATGAGAAGATGGAAACAAGTGCCGAAGGGGTCTATGCGGCGGGCGATTGTGCGGAGACAACCCATCTCATCACAGGGAAGAAAATTTGGATCCCTTTGGGATCTACGGCCAATAAACAGGGGAGGGTGGTCGGGGTCAATGTCTGCGGCGGAAATGCTACATTTCCGGGGGTCATGGGAACGACCATCTTTAAGACCTTCGATTTCAATGTGGCTAAAACAGGGCTGAACATGAGAGAGGCAGAGAAGGAAGGTTTCCATCCGGTGCAAGCCATTGTCAGAGGGTATGGCCGCGCCCATTATTATCCGGGTGGGAAGGAATCAACCCTAAAAGTGATTGCCGATAAGGAGACTTCTCGAATATTGGGGGGAGAGGCCATAGGCGAAGGACCCTCGGACAAGTTCATCGATATTCTGGCCATGGCTCTCCATGGTATGATGACTGCTCGGCAATTGGCCTCTGTCGATCTGGCTTATGCCCCTCCGTTCAGTCCAGTGCTCTCGCCCATCATCGTGGCAGCCAATGTGCTCATGAACAAATTGGAAGGGAAGATCGAAGGAATTCAAGCCTCTGAAGTGAGAGAGAAGCTTAAGACCTCAAAAGAAAATTTCCAGGTGCTTGATGTCAGAGAAGAAGACGAAGTCAAGGCAAAACGAATTTCCGGTACAACCTGGATTCCTTATGGTGAACTAAAGAAACGTCTCGCCGAGCTCGACAAAAGAAAAGAGACCGCGGTTCACTGTGCATCGGGCCTCCGATCATATAAGGCCTGCCTCAAACTTCAACAGGAAGGCTTCGAGAATGTGAAGAACATCGACGGAGGACTTCTTTGCTGGTCCTACGATCTTGAGGCGTCCCCTGCGAAGGAGAAGGGCTAAGGTAGGCTATGGCGAAAGACTATCTCTTGGTAGATGCCCATGCTCATTTGAACGAGTTGAGCGATCTCTCTGATTCATTTCAAGAGGCAAGGGCAGCAGGTGTACGCGGAATCATCGCGGTAGGGATGGATATCGCGTCCAATAAAAAGATTCTTCAGATCGCTGAAGCCAACAGTCAATTTGTCTATCCAGCTCTGGGTTACCACCCATGGGCGATAAGAGAAGAGGAAGTAGAAACGAACCTTTCGTTCGTTCGGGATCATGCCAAAGAAGGAGTGGCTCTGGGTGAGATCGGGCTGGATTATAGAATCAAAGTCAAAAAAGAGTTGCAGTGGAAGGTGTTTGGAGAGCTTCTGGATATCGCTCTCGAGTCTGACAAGCCGGTGATCGTTCACTGCCGATATTCCCATCATCGAGCCTTTGATATGGTGAGAGAGAGGAAGATCAAGCGGGCCGTCTTTCATTGGTATTCCGGACCCCTTCGTCTTTTGGACGAGATCCTGAAGGCGGACTATCTTATTTCTGCGACTCCCGCCTTGGCCTACAGTCCTCCTCATCAGGAGGCAGTCAAACGGGCACCCATCGAGAGGATTCTGCTCGAAACGGACACCCCCGTAAGCTATCATGGAAGAGAGGCCAGACCCAAAGATGTGAGAGTATCTCTGGCTGAAGTAAGCCGGCTTAAGGGGTTGGATCCGTTACAAGTATCAGAGCAGGCGGCAGAAAACGCTTCCCGATTTTTCAAAATTCGTTTCTAATCTCCTGTTGACATATCATGTCAGATTAGATTATTCTTTTGCGCAATTCCTCAGTTTTTTATAGGAAGCTGCTATCTTTTGAAAAACCCGAGGAGTGCCGGAAGTTTTTGAACCGATTGGACCAGGGTTATTGACGATGAACAAGCGTCTGACACGAAAGAGTTTCATGATTTTTGTATTTTCTTGTCTGATTCTTAACGTCGGCTGCAGCTACATGGTGAAAAACGACAAACACCAGTTCTATCTTAAGCCCAGATACGGTATGGACAAGTTTATTTCCGTTCAGGGGTATAATCTTCACTATGTCGAAGCAGGGGAGGGGCAACCCATCCTTCTCATCCCGGGGGCGTTTAGCACATACAGGCACTGGAATAGGATCATTCCATACCTTTCAGAACATTACAAGTTGCTCTGTCTGGACTATCTCGGTGTGGGAGATTCTGACAAACCCAAGTCCGGGTTTGGCTACACCATCGAGGAGCAGGCCGATTTGATTGTAAAAATGATCGAAGTGCTGCAGATCCAGAAAGTCCACATTTTGGGCGTATCTTACGGGGGAGCCATCGCCTTGAATCTTGCCGCGTGGTACCCGGAAAAAGTGGACGGGATTATTTCGGTTGAGGGAAATGGTATTAAGCATCAGAATATTCCTTACAGGCCTATGAAGGGCCTTTTGGGGTGGCCTGTGGTTGGAGAGCTTTCCATCGGGGTGATCCGATCGGGAATCGCTGACAGGCTTGTCGCAAAATCAGTGATGGGAAAAGCATGGGAACAGATGAGCGAAGCAGAGAGAAGGGAAATTGTGGAGATCATGGCCCAGAATAATAAAATGGCTTCGCGCGTTTCGTGGCATCTCATCTCCCGAACCCTCGAGACGTCGAGGGATTTCACGGATCAGGCCAAGACCATCCAGAACCCTGTTCTCTATCTTTATGGGGGGAATTCCTACTACCACGGCATGGCGGAGACGAATGCGGAGTTTTTGAAAAACTACCTTCCCAATGTTGAAATTGTGCGCTTTAACGACGGGATCCACGATTTAGAGCTGCAGAAACCCAAAGAAGTAGCCGCCCTCGTTCTGGAATTTCTGACCAAGAATGGGATCACCAAGGAAAAGAAAATAACCAAATCCCGAATCTCAAATCCCAAATAAATTCCAGCCTATTTCCTTTTTCCTGTCATTCCTGCGAAAGCAGGAATCCAGGAATTCCTGTCTTGAAACGGAGGGATGACTCTCAAATCATCTCGCCCTGCCTCTCTTCATTCATTTCTATAAAACTACAATTTCCTTCACGTATTTCACCCATTCGGACCCGTAGGCCTCCTCATAAACAAGTCTCAAAGGAAAGCCGTGTTTTCGAGGAAGAGTTTCGCCGTTCACACGATAAGCCAAAAAGATCTTTTTCTGATCGAGTTCCTTTAATGAGATCCTGGCGCGCTTTTCATCCTCTCCAACAACGTCGATATATTGAGCCTCCTTTTTGATCTGCGCTTCTTGAAACAAACTCTTCAAGCTCACTCCTGTCCAGCGACCGTTATTGGAGAAGAAACCGGGGCAGATCAGAAGGACCGTTTGGGTTAATGAGGGATATTTGAGAATTTGATCGTAGCTGAGCGAAAGAGGGCGACCCACCTTTCCTGTAATCTTGAGTCGATAGGTTTTGGGATCAATCACGATATTCGTAGATCCCATGGTCCCGAATTGATTGAGGGGATCGACTTCCAGATTTCGGTTGTCAATCTCCGCCGGATTCATGTTTAAAAGTTGGTTTTTTGGAAATCCTTTTGGAAGGAGCTGCTTCGCCTTGGCCCAGCAGATTGAGAGGGGGTGAAGAACGAGGCTTGATAAAGAAGCCCAAAACCAAGTTTTTATGAGTTTTCTTCTTGTCCACACAAATTAATAATAAAATAGTTTTTATGGTAAAGAAAGAAATGATTCACAGTCATGGAACATAACAGTCATGGACTTTATATCAATTCGACACAATAATAAGCTGCGAGTTATTATACCGATGATCGAGGCGGTTTTCACACATCAAACCAGGAATTATCCGTTGACAAGCCCTCTTTACTCACTGTAATATGAGAACATATATAGAATAAGCTTAAAAAATAAGTTAGGTGTGGAAATGAAACAGATCGCAGAAATTCGACAAAAAATCTATAACCATTTCCATAGCAGTAGCGCTTGCCAAAAGTTCTTCTTTAGTGACCCCCAAGAGGAAAAATTCGCTGCATATTACACGAGCATGTATCTCTTGCAAGATACAACTGAAAGCTTAATGGTTCACCGCCAAAAGGGCTTCTCCACCGACCCGTTTGAAGCCTATATAGAGTTCTGGGGTGTCATGCAGGCAATAATAATACAACAAGACTCAATATGTGAGCTTTATTGGGCAATAAAAACTGCGAAATTCGATTGGGGGAATCTAACATCATGGAAGAAAATTAGGAATCTTAGGAATATTTGTGCTGGTCATCCTGCAAAAAGGGATCGTCCTAAACAATCTCCTTTAACTAGAACATTTATGGGGCGCTCCTTCGGTGACTATTCGTCCTTTCACTATGAGCAATGGGATAAGTCTAATTCTTTGTCAGAACCAAATAGTATAATGGACCATATCACTCATCCAGAAGTTGAACTTGGCAAGCTAATAGATGATTATGCAATGGAAGCTGAGGATAAACTCATGGAGATACTGCAGTATTTAGAAAAACAATGGCCTGTTACCTAACAAGCGCTACCTTTAGGTAAATAAAAGTCAAGCTTCTCCAACAAATCTACTCAATCCCATTGGGCTAACCGAAGGCAGGAGGCCTCTTGGGCCATAGCTGCAGGAAGATCGGCTTTCCTAAAAGCCCCAG
>Ga0326728_10004639_pt1 | contig 40197 bp, 41 predicted proteins | sample MB3enrmetagenome_FD_207602 | JGI IMG/M metagenome (GOLD analysis project Ga0326728, IMG submission 207602) | Lab enriched peat soil microbial communities from McLean, Ithaca, NY, United States - MB31MN | ecosystem: Environmental > Terrestrial > Soil > Wetlands > Peat | place: USA: New York... | reverse complement strand
CCTCCGTCGCGCAGTATGATGTTGACTGTGTTTGCTTTTTCGCGGTGAGCGGTTTCAAGCTCATGCACCATCATCATGAATCCCCCATCACCACTCACGGTTACTACGCGTCGATCTGGCTGTGCTAATTTGATCGCTATGCCACCTGGGAGAGCAACGCCCATTGAGGAGAGCCCGTTTGACATGAAGACGGTCTTCGGTTTGTAGGTTTCAAAGAAGCGTGCGATCCAAATCTTGTGTGCCCCCACATCTGAGATTAGAATGTCGTCTTCTGACATTGCGTTTCTTAGCTCCTTTAGAATTGCTGGAGGTTTCGACAAGCCTTTACGCTCGTCGCTCCAGGCTTGCAGTGTTGAGAGGATTGATTCACGAAGCGCCCTAACTCGAGCTACGTCCTTTGTGGTTCTGCTTGCGTCCCGGAGGAGTTGGATTGATTCTCGGATGTCTGCGACTATCTCTACTTCCGTAACGTAGTTAGCTGAGACCTCTGCGGGCGTGAAATCGATGTGGATGATCTTCTTGTCGCTGCGGCGGTTCCAGTATTTGGCGTCGTACTCGACAAAATCGTAGCCTATGCAGATCACCAGGTCGGCGGTGTTGAATCCTAGCCTCTCGTAATCGTTGGTCTGCAGTCCCATTGTGAGTAGGGACATGGGCGATGTGCATGGTATCGCTCCTTTCCCCATCATGGTGTGAGCGACTGGGATGCAGTGCTCTTCGGCGAAGCGGGTCAGTTCCTCAGATGCTGCGCCTCTGATTACACCATTCCCTGCCAGAATCATGGGGCTCTTTGCGTGGCCGATTAGTTCTGCTGCTTTCTGTAGGCTCTGCCGGTCTGGGGAGGGGCGGCGGATTCTTTCCCATGGTAGTGGTTTTCCCTCTGTCTCCAGCTCGGCAACATCCGTTGGGAATTCGATATGGGTGGATCCTGGTTTCTCGGCTTGCGCAATCTTGAAGGCTTTCCGGACTATCTCGGGAATGCCGACTGTGTTCTCGATTCGTGACTCCCATTTGGTGATGGGTTTGAAAACTTCGAGTATGTTGATGTATTGATGTGACTCTTTGTGAATCTGCGATAGGGGTTCTTGAGCCGTAATCGCTACAAGCGGTGCCCTGTCGAGGTATGCGTCTGCAACCCCCGTAACTAGATTCGTTGCGCCAGGGCCTAGCGTGGAGAGGCATACGCCTGCATGGCCCGTCATACGGCCATAGAAATCAGCCATGAAAGCTGCCGCGCCCTCGTGCCGTGTTGGAATGAAGCGGATTGCGCTGTCATGTATCGCATCCATCAGGTCCAGGTTCTCTTCGCCTGGTATACCGAAAGCAAACTTGATGTCTTCGTTCTCAAGACAACGAACTAAAAGCTCCGCGGCCTTCAGTTTAGTCACTGCTCCATGGTTCAAGAGGGCGAGGTAATTCTTAGCGTATTCGTTTTACTCGATAGCTGCCGCCTTCACCGTTTAAGAAGTGAAGCTGAAGCCCAAGATTGGGGATTCTGGCCCCAATTTACCACTACACATAACGCCTAACGCCAGCAGCCGCAGTCCGTACGTCATGCGAAATCTTAAGCCAACGTGAACGGGCTTCCGGAGTCCTGTAGGCGCCAAGCGTGTCGTCTTTGCTGGGGGACATAGGGGGAATAGTAGGAACCATAGTCTTCGTGTTCATAGTCATCGCCATCGCTGAAGTGATCAGAAGAAGTTTTTCGCTCTCGACAAACTTCACAAGAAAAGTTATCCACATAGGGGTTGGTAACTGGATCTTTCTCTGGCCTTTTGCCTTCGACCACTGGTACGCTATTCTAGTGCCACCAGCTTTGTTTGTCGTACTGAACTATGTCTCCTACAGGCGCGAACTGTTCAAGGCGATGGAGAGAAAAGAGAAGGCGGGAGGGCTTGGCACCGTCTACTATGCGATATCGCTGACGGTAATCGCTCCAATTGCCATGATTCTTGGAGTAACTTGGATCGCAGCTTCTGCAATCATGCTAATGGCGTGGGCCGATGGGTTAGCCGACCCGATTGGCAGGAGATATGGGAAGCACAAGTATCGCGTTGCTGGGTCGACAAAAAGTGTTGAGGGATCTTTAAGCTTCTTTTTGATTGGAGTTTGCACTGTCGCTGCCACTCTAATGTTCTTCAGTGCATTTTCGTCGCTTCCTGCTGTTAACATTCCCATATTCGCTCTGGGCATTGCCGCTCTCGGGACGCTGATCGAGGCTGTCTCACCAGCCGGCACAGATAACCTAACTGTGCCGATTGTTTCTTTCCTCGTCTCTCTCTTGTTTTTCTAGTGCAAGTCTTTCCGAGGGTCGAGCTGTGATGGATCAAGTTCTGCTGGAGTTAGGAATTGGAGCCGTGCTTAGCACTATTCTTGCCCTTGTGTCAGTTCGAGGTCGGAATCTCACCCTCGGCGGGGGTGTTGGCGCAATCGTCATCGGAACCGTGATCTATGGCTATGCGGGTTGGCCTGGGTATCTCGTCCTACTCGCATTTTTCTTCTCCTCAAGCTTCCTGACCAAGCTCAGATACTCAGCGAAAGCTGCTAAGGGAGTAAGCGAACTGAAATCTGGAGCAAGAACTATCTGGCAAACCATAGGACAAGGAGGCGTGGCGGCAATCTTCGCTGGAATCGCACTCCTCTTCCCCATTAATCCAGCTTTGCTGGCGGCAGGTTTCGTAGGTGCCTTGGCCGAGGCTAACGCCGATACGTGGGCGGTGGAATTGGGTGTCCTATCAAAACGGAATCCGAGGTTAATCACAAAATTTTCGAGCGAAGTACCCCCCGGTACTTCCGGAGGCATCTCATCCCTAGGGGAGTCGTCAGCGGTCGCGGGCTCTTTCTTCATTGCGCTCATCGCGGGCATTCTAGGGGTTCTTGGAAATGCCCCGCTTTTTCTGGTCACAACGACTGCCATTGCTGCTATAGTTGGAGAACACGTGGACAGCGTTTTGGGAGCGACCGTTCAGGCTGCCTACTACTGCCCCCACTGCCAGAAGGAAACGGAGCGCAAGATTCACAGATGCGGTACACCCACGAGACACGTGAAGGGTTTTCAAATCATGACAAACGAAGCTGTGAACTTCATCAGTACTGCTATAGCGGCCGCTTTGGCTCTAACCTTATATTTGGTTCTGTAATCGAACGCTTTTCGGTCTCTATCACGGTTAACGATCCGTCTCACTGTGTGGGATAGGACACATTTTCAAGACTAGACTTGACCATTATGTTCCTGTGGAGACTTTGAAGGACGGCATTGAGACGGGCGAGAGCTATTCACGAAGGCTCGACTTGGAAGACCCGCTAGCGAAGTTCCGGGACAGGTTCTACATTCCTAATGGAAGCATCTATGTGGACGGAAACTCACTCGGCCTTCTTTGCAGAGATTCAGAAAACTCAATTCAAAACGTATTGGACGACTGGAGAACGCTCGGGGTAGGAGGTTGGCTTGGAGAGAAGCGCCCGTGGTTTTATTATGCGGAACAAATCGGGGCATTGTGTTCCAGCCTCGTGGGTGCAGAGCCTGATGAAGTCATCCTAACAGGTACAACCACCGTCAACATCCACCAGCTTGTGAACACATTCTACGAACCTCTCCGTAGTCGAAGGAAGATTATCGCCGACGAGCTTGATTTCCCTTCGGACATCTATGCTTTGAGAAGTATCCTGAAACTCAGAGGAATGAATCCAGAGCGGGACCTGATTCTTGCACCAAGCGTGAACAGCCATTTCTTGGAAGAGGATGATATTGTTAGATTGATGGACGAAGAAGTTGCGATAGTCTTCCTTCCCTCAGTCCTCTACAGGAGCGGGCAGCTTCTTGACCTGCAATATCTCACTGAGGAAGCACACAAAAGGGACATCATGATAGGCTTCGACTGTTGCCATTCAGTCGGGGCAGTTCCCCACTACTTCGATAAGTGGGGTGTGGACTTCGCACTCTGGTGCGGCTACAAGTACCTGAACGGTGGCCCAGGAAGCACCGCCTTCCTTTACGTGAACAAGAAACACTTCAGCCGTGAGCCAGCCCTTGCTGGATGGTTTGGTTACGTCAAAGAGAAGCAGTTTGACATGTCCTTGAGGTTCGAACATTCCGAGAATGCGGGAGGCTGGCAAATATCCTCTCCCGCAATTCTCAGCGCAGCACCACTCGAGGGCTCACTGAAGATTCTCCTGGAGGCGGGAATAGAAGCTATCAGAACCAAATCCATCAAAATGACATCATACCTCACGTCTTTAGTCGACGACGTCTTGTCCCCGAAACCGTTCAACTTCTCCATCGGAACACCAAGAGAGGAAACACGGAGGGGAGGCCACGTCGCAATTGAACACGAAGAAGCGTTACGCATCAGCGAAGCACTTCGCTCACGCGGAGTTGTCACAGACTTTCGCCCACCGAACATAATCAGAATCGCCCCCATACCCCTCTACAACACATACCACGAAATCTGGCAAGTCGTACAACACACCAAAGAGATCACTGAGAAGAAAGAATACGAGAGATACCCCAAACAGAGAAAGGCAATATCATAGACAGATGAAAGAGGATTCTGACCCCACGTATGAAAACGACATAGCCTGAGACTACGTTTCCTCCTTTTCTTGCCACCCATGATAATGCGACCGCTTGTGTGATACCTACAAGTTAATGCGAAGCGATGAAAGGCATTGTCGGATGAGGGCTGCTCGGTTGGGGCGGTTATCTGCAGGTCAGGTTGTTTGGGTTAGGCAATTGGCCGCGAAGATGCCGTTCTACCGGTTTATGGGGATTCGTCTAACCAAGTTAGGGTGGGGGCGTTCGGAGATCAGGATGGGGGTAGGCAGGGGGCTTACTCAGAACGCGGGGTTTGCGCATGGAGGGGTCTCTGCGTCGTTAATCGATTCAGCCGTCGGCCTAGCGCTATGCACGATGATTGATCGTGGAAGTGCGATTACGACGATCGATCTTCAAGTTAACTTTCTTGCACCCGCCAAGCAGGGTTCACTCACGGCTCGAGGTAGGATTGTCCATAAGGGCAAGAGGACGGCCGTGGGAGACTGCCAAGTTACAGACGAGGGCGGAAACCTGGTTTCAAAAGGAACTGCAACATACCTAATTCTGGAGAACAGAAAACTCCATCGGGTACCTTCGCCGTGACTGAACTGATTGAGCCAGAGGAACGCGAAGCAACACTAACGCAAAGTCAACTCAGAAACAGAGAGGTGATTTGAGAATGAGCATCAGATTTGACACGAAACAGGTAAGCCTCTTCGCAATCTTCATCCTCCTCACCCTAACACTCACCCTCAACCATGCATACGCCACAACCATAGCCGTCGGCAGCAACCCTACCGACGTTACGTTTGATTCCCACCTGAACGAGGTGTTCGTATCCAACTATGATTCTGGCTCTGGTAACACGGTTTCTGTTATCTCTGACGCCACGAACACGGTCACCGAAATCATAACCGTCGGCAGCGGACCTGCAGGGATTGCGTTTGACTCGAATAAGGGAGAGGTGTTCGTAGCCAACAATGTTTCTGGCACGGTTTCTGTGGTTTCTGGTTAGGGTTGAATGATGCCCCCCATCGCACCTACGCAACAACCTGCCCCCGCACCCTAGACTAGGTCTAAGCCGCCACGGGCAAAGTTCTATTCACGCGTCCAGGTCATTGCAATTAGGGATTGTCTTGGCTAGACGTGATTGGGAGAGGAAACGGGGCAGAATGATTCCCGGAAGGAGAATGGAATCTGAGAAGAGTTTGGACTTGAATGAAGCTACTAGGCGTGCGGAGACATTCGCTAGAACCACGTGGCATCAGGCAGCGGTTACCGAGAAGTACGAAGATGCGGATTTCTATGTTATCAAAGGCGTTTCTCCCAGGGGCGGGTGGACTGTTATGTTCGATAAGAGAAGCGGCAAAAGAGTAATGCCTCCATAATACGGATGACCTTAGATCACGAGTTCTGACAATATGCTTATCCTGAGACGTTGAGCGAAGAATCGAAGTTCACTGAGTCTGAGTTCATTAAGTGTAATTTTGTCAGACTATTTGTCATCAAGTCAGCTCTATGACCCCGATTGTGTCACACTATCTGTCATCGGTCTGAAATTGTCGTAGCACCGCCCGAGTTTCTTCACAAACTAGAGTTCAATTTCCGTTGCCCACACCATAGTGTGCACACCACGAGACCGTAAACCCTCGACGCTGAAGGCCAGATTCTGCAAGTACGCTCCCGTCAGAAATACTGTGAACGCGCGCACACACGATTAGCCGGTTCTATCTGGGATAAGATATTACTAGAAAGTCTGGAAATTTAATTAAGAGTTGATTTAATGGCTCTCTGGATGGGTATATGCAAGAAATCACGCCGTTCTTGTGGTTCGATGACAAAGCCGAAGAGGCTGTGAATTTTTATGTGTCGATCTTTAAAAATTCAAGAATTGGAACCATTACCCGCTATGGAGAAGAAGGAGCAAAGGTCTCCGGAAGACCAAAGGGAACGGTGATGGTCGTTACGTTCCAGCTCGATGGACAAGAATTCATGGCATTAAACGGTGGCCCACATTTCAAATTCTCGGAAGCCACATCGTTCTTAGTGAACTGTGAGACACAGGAGGAAGTGGATGAGTTGTGGGAGAAGCTTTCCGAGGGTGGAGAGGAAGGAAGATGCGGCTGGCTAAAAGACAAATATGGTCTATCATGGCAGATCGTTCCCACTGTTTTGGCCAAGATGTTGCAAGACAAAGATGCTGAGAAATCAGAAAGAGTCATGAACGCAATGCTCAAAATGGATAAAATCGAGATAAAAACTCTGAAGCAAGCCTACGAGCAACAATAGTCCAGCACACGCGTCAAGAAATTGAGTTCGTTTTCGTGTGTTTGTGCGTGTACCAGCTATACTACACATCCAGAAATTACTCCTCGAGCTCCTCCTGACGGGTTAGGGGAAGAACACGTAATTTGCAGAATTAGAGCTGTCGTAAAATGGAATTGCATAGACCTTAAATGTGCGAGATCGCATTCACCCTTCGACCTAAAATGGTACACGTAACAGACGACGGCGTCTTCGACGCACCCCTAGAGAAGGTTTGGAAATATCTCAACGACGACACCGGCCACGCACATAGCGCAATAAAATTCACCAAAATCCTCGAACAATCCGACAAAGGCATGACCGTTGAACTCGAAGTCAAGAACCCCGACGGATCCTCGCACACGGAAACTTGGAAGATGACCATGAACCCACCCAAAGGACACTCCACCGAAGTCCTCACCGGACCAATGAAAGGCTCCAGAAACACACACACGTACACCCCGATGGGAAACAAAACCAAAGTCACGGTGGAAGGAGACTTCTACGCGCAAGGCATGGACGACGCGTCGACCAAGAGAGCTGTCCTAGCCATGTACGAAATGGTCTTCAACGAAGACAACACCAACCTCAAAAACTACAAGTAGAACACAGAAACCATCCCCAACCTTCCCCACACCTTTTTCCATCACCCTCACCCCCGCTGATTCCCATTACAAAACCAGCAAGCATAGTCCGTATCTACGCCCAAGAAGCGCCCCACACGCTAGCCCAACCAGGTCTGCTACATCGCGGAGGTGAGATATGTCATGAAATTCCTACTACGATTGCATATGCCAACAGAATCCGGAAACAAACTGCTGCAAGATCCTAACTTTCCAAAGAAACTAGAAGGCGTCCTGAACCAAATAAAACCTGAAGCAGTATACTTCACCGCAATTGAAGGCGAACGGGGCATCTATATGATAGTCAACATACCCAGCGCCGACATGATCGCAACTATAGCCGAACCACTCTGGATGATGTTCAACTGCAAACTAGACTTTCAACCAGTCATGGAGATGAAAGATCTCCAACAAGGACTACAAAAGAAGTAAACCTCCAATCGGCACAGTCCCCTCTCCTTCCCTTTTCCTTCCTCGTGAGTGCGAAGATGCATCGAAGTCACCCTAGAAAAGCAGTCCTTCACGGGTAGTTCATTCTAGTGTGTGGGTGTGGTGGTGCGAGCACCTGAATTTGACTACTATGACTATCTTTGAGAAGGCGAGCTACGAAATCAAAGGATATGAACGAAGTAGAAGTAAACGGTAACGACGTGCTGTATATTGGAGCAGACGTTCACGAGAGGGAGACTCAGCTAGCGATCTTTGAACCCGGAGGCACACTCCTACAGGAGAAGAGGATACCAACCAAAGATCTTCAAAGCTTCGTACACGCTCTCCCCGCCAAGGAGAAACACCTAGCTCTGGAATCTCTGGGTTTCATCTACCCGCTATACGACAAGCTCAAACAGGTTCCGGGATGCGACGTTGCTGTAGCAAACCCCAAGAGAATCAGGCAGACTTCCGATTCGAAGCAGAAACATGATAGAGCCGACGCGAAACTTCTTGGAAACCTACTAAGAACCAACTATCTCAAGCGATCCCACATGGCCGACGCGGAGACTAGGGAGAAGAGATTTCTCATCAACGACAGGGTGAAGTATGGCCTAAGGAGGTCGGAGCTTCGCGGCTCCATAAGATGGCTCCTGAAGAGAAGAGGAATCGAAATCGAACAGGATCCGTTCAGTCGGGAGGGAAGAAGAATACTCAGGGAGGAGGTTCGGCTTCAGGAGATAGATATTAGACTACAGGAGCTTGAACTCATAGAATCAATCGTTGAGAAACTTGACAGGCAAATCTACTACGCCGTGTCTCTGGATGAGAAAGCGAAACTTCTTGACACGCTTCCAGCGATCGCGCCGTACACGGCTTTGTTCCTTTCCTCCGCTTTCGACAACGTGGACAGGTTCCCTGACTCGAAACATGCCTGCGCATACCTCGGCCTCGTTCCATCCCTCCATCAATCCGGTGACGTCTCATTCACAGGCCACATAACACGAGACGGAAACAAGTTTCTGCGAAGAAATCTCGTTGAATGCGCTAGGGCGGCCGTTAGGAAGGACCCTCACCTCAGAGAGTTCTACCAGAAGCTGAAGCGTAAGAGGGGCGAGAGGAAGGCGTTGATCGCCGTGGCGAGGAAGATGACCTCCTACGCCTACTGGATGCTGAAGAGGAATCAAACCTACGAGGAGCTAACCCCCTGGGACGGTTCGTGAGGATAATCCTCGAAATTTGAGTAGGGAAAGGCATCTCGTAGAGGCGAACTAAGGAAAATGGGGGAATCCCCGAATAGTTGAATGCCAGCCTCTCCAGCAAAACCCAACCACGATGAGCGAAAACTAATTACGGATAGTCATAGTTGAACCGTCGTCGTTGGTCGTTAGTAAATGTGTGTGGGATACCCAAAACAGAGCAAGGCGATATCGTAAACAGATGAAAGGGGATTTTGATCCTAATTCACCGGTACACACATGAACTGACTAAGTTCAGCAAGTTCTTTGAAGAATGACTACGTCAAGCCAACGCCCACAGTCCAATTCATAACAACGCAATCAGCAACTTGACAACAGTCGGCTCCCACCTTCGGCTACCTTACGTATTTCATAATGGGGTTAGTTGTCGCTCTCATCATCAGCGTCGGAGCGGTAATGCTCCTTCGACGTAGAGAGACATCACGTCTACAGTACTCGTCATCGGTCGAGTCGCGGACCGAACCGCCTTGAGCCTCATTGTTCGTGTGCTTGAGTACAATCGCGCACTGACATGAGGAAACAACCTGAGCGGAGACGACCGGTTCCTCAGCATCTTGCAGGTTATGGTTTTCTCAATGCTTCGAGAATCTGCGAAAGATCGAAATAGACCTCGTTCCTCGCTATCTTTCCTCGCTCTATTTCGACAATGTCCATTCCGTATTCCGTAATCGTTTCTGCTCCGATTGGGATCGTGGCTTTCCACTTTGCGACGAAGCCGAGGTCTGTTGGAAATACTTGAATTGCTTCCCATTTCCAGCTCGGGTTCGCTGAGAGCAGCTTCTTGAAGTATGCAAAGATTCGGTCTCGTCCCTTCAACCCTTTCTTGTTGGCGGGATCGATGTATAGAGCGTCGTCTGAATAGAATTCAATCAGGTCGTCCGGCTTGTTTCCTTCCCAAGCAGGAAGCCATCTGCCACAGAATTCCAGTATCTCTTCTCTCTTCATGACCCAATCTGGTCGACCTGAGAGGTATTTGTGTGTAGGCCTAATCTGGCGCACTCAGAACTGACTAGCCGTGTCTACGACCGGCTAAGTCTTAGGCGAAACTCGACACCGTCCCTCATTCTTCCATTCGCATGCGAGAGAGATTGAATAGTAAAACGAGCACGCCAAGATGCGTTCACAAGGAGTTCGAATGAACTCTAAAATAGCTGCTGCCACTTCGAATCCAGTCTATGAAAACTGGAATAGACCTTCCAGCAACTAAAGGAAGCGTGCCAGCAGAACTGATACTGGAATGGCGGATGCGACCAATATGCCTGAATCGTTGAAGACTCATGCGCTCAGATGGCTGTACAACCTGTGGCCCTGCTATTGGGGAACAGGAGTGCGCATCAAATACGTCGCGACCGACTTCCGTGAGATGCGGATTGAGGTCCCACTCAATTGGCGAACCCGCAACTACGTCGGAACTGTTTTCGGAGGCAGCATGTACGGTGCAGTAGATCCTCCGTATATGTTAATGCTCATCAAGAACCTAGGAACGGGCTATGACGTATGGGATAAGGCGGCAACTATTCATTTCAAAAAACCCGGCCGTTCGACACTCCGAGCCCGATTCATGTTGGAGGAGAAGGAGATCCAGCTCATCGGCGAACTTGCCCTACAAGGCCCCGTTGATCGCGTCTACTCCATCGACCTCACTGACGACGAAGGCGTAGTCTGCGCCACCGTAGAGAAAACGGTTCACATCAGAAAGAGAAACAGGGCACCATTAACCAATTGATAGACAGCGAGCCAAGTGTACAAGGACAGACTCTAACCGCAGCTCTACCATTTCTGGCCGAGGGCTTTGGACAACCCGAACTCATTGGGTCAGGTGCCTGTAGACAACGTTTGAAACTGCCCCATTTTTTTCACTTCCGAATTACCCGTAACCCCGTGCTTCAAGTTGTACATCGGGTTACTAGATTAACAATGGGACTGTTCAAGGAAGTGCGGCGCGGTGGATGATGGTGGCCGCTTTCAAGCATGAATTACGACGCGGTAATTGTTCTACGTGTTGTCTTTCAACTATATTGACAAGGCATATCATGCCAATTCTGTGATCACTGCTTTAACGGTGCGCGCTCATGTGCAATTGGTGTATGAAGCACGGCGCCGGCGGCAAATGGTACCTCAACGCAAGGAACTACTCAGACCAGTTGGCAAAGGATCTCGACCTTGAAAACTATCTGACGGAACAATGGTCGAACTTTGAAACGGTGTTCATCAGGAAGATCATGGGCATTTCATCAATAGGCTTGGGTTACAAGCTGAAGATGCCGATTATCGGCAGAGCGCTCCGTTGGAACGCAGAGAAGATGATTCATTCTGAGAGCAAGAACAGGAATCCGTTCAGAGCTGATGGACACTTCGGCCAGGTCCTCCCACTTGAAGACGCCAAGCTAATTCTTTCCAACCTTGCGGCTGAACCGATCATAGAGAACTACTGCATGTGCCGTATGATGCAGAGAGGGATCAAGGAAGTCTGCTGCATCAACTTCGGCGTCCTTTCCGGAGTTATAGAGAAACTACCGAGGTTCATTCCAGAGAACACCAAGCTACGCCTAGACCGCGAAGAAGCTGTAGCTCGACTTGAAAAGCACAGTCGAGCTGGAAAGGTTTCGACAGTCTGGTTCCAGCCGGTTCCGTACGTGTGCGCAATCTGCTCGTGTGAGACACCTCAATGCGGAGGTCTGCGACTGAGAAACGATTTCGGACTTATGTCCGTCTACAAGGGCGAGTATGTGATCCGTCTGGATCCTGATAAATGTCAAGGCTGCAAGCTGTGCGTTTCCATGTGCCAGTTCGGCGCGCTCAGGCACAGTCCAACACTCAAACGAATACTCGTTGACAACACGAAATGCTTCGGTTGTGGACTCTGTAGGCATGCCTGCAACTTCGACGCGTTACAGCTTGTACCGAGAGAAGAGGTCCCGGGCTTGAAGGGCATGTATTAGCCAAGAGCGCTCGAGCATGGCCAAGACCAAGATAGTCATTGACTATACGAAGTGCGGGGATGGCGTCGGAGTTGATCCAAGGCAATGCGGCAGGTGTCTTCGCGCATGCGACCCAGCGGTGTTCCTATGCCACGAAACCCTGGGCGTATCACAAGACCCCGTCGATCCACAGATCTGGCGAATCACAGCAGTCTGGCTCGACCTGTGCAACCACTGCATGAAATGCGTGCACGATTGCCCCCAAATTGCCATTACAGTCATCTGAACCGCACTACTGGACCCACACGAACACGAAATCAACGAATAGGACGAGAGCTTGATGCGCTAGTGTTTCCAAGGGGAAGAAGCTTGATCAATCGCAGCAAACTCGTCGTCGCTCAGTTCCCAACTGAGTGTGTCAGCGTTTTCCAGCGCGTGGCGCTCACTGGTGGTGCCCGGAATGGGAATCACGTGCTCATCTTTACGCAAAAGCCAGTTAAGGGCGACTTGACCGACACTCTTTCCCCGCTGTTGTGCAATCGTCTGGAGGATCTCCTGAAGGGCCTCTTCTTTGGACGGCGCTTTCCCCTTCCAACCTGTCGACGAAGGTGAGCTGGACGGCGGCGCTCCTGGAACGGTGTTGGATTTGAGGCGGCCTTTTTCCAACGGACAATAAGCCACCAAGGCGACATTGAGTTCCCGGCAGGCATCCAGCACACCGTTCTCTTCCGGCTGGCGATGCAACAAATTATACCGAACTTGGTTAGCCGCTAATGGGATATGATAACGCGCGAGGCGGGTCGCGGCCCGGCGCATCTGTTTAACATTGAAGTTACTCACGCCCACCGCACGGATTTTGCCAGTCTCGACGGCCTGCGCCATCAGGTCCATCAACGTTTCAATACTCAACAAGGTAAAGGGAAAATGGACGTAATACAAATCTATCGTCTGCACGCCTAGGCGGGTCAAACTAGCATTCAGCGCATTCATGAACTGACGGCGTGACAGGCGCGTGGGCAACGGCGCAAATTTACTCGCAATCACCACCGGTCGGTGGTCCCGCCGGAGGCACGCACCGATGAGGCGCTCCGATTTTCCTCTGTTGTAGACCTCCGCAGTGTCGAAGAAATTCACCCAGCATCGACAAGAGACTGAAAAACCTGGAAGATGGCCCCGTCATTCTTTCCTTGCGCCCATCTATTGGTCCCAACGCCCAAGCCTGACACTCTTAATCCTGACACACCGAGGGATCGGTGCTGGCTTTCTTGTACCATGAATCTATCCTTTCTTTGCGATTAGACTCGACTGTGTCCGTGGCCGTTAAATTCCTTATTCTGAAAGAGCGAGCCGAGAAGCGTGAATTGTGCACGTTACTCAGAAAAAATTGCCTGTGGTAATCCATGCCCTCCCTAAGCCCAACATCATTCTGCGCTTATGACCATGGAAGCCGAATCATAGGAAAACCGCTTCTGATCAAGTCGGAACGGTGAACAGGGATGGTACCCCGCACTTTTAGATTATCAGAGTCAGGAAACTTGAAAACATTCGCCTCTATAGTGAAAGCGAAAGTTTAACATGAGTTATGCGGAATCTATAGTCCTACCCATGAAACCTAGCAATTCAAGTGAGCCTGAGGATAGGTATGTTCGACGTGTCCAGTTGACGGGACGCGGTTCCTATATCGTCTCCATACCAAAGAACTGGGTTGCACAGACTGGGATGAAGAAGGGTGGTAGGGTGGAGTTCATCGAACAGCGAGGACAGGGGCTACTTCTGACTCCATTCGATCAAAACCGGCCTGAAGGTGAAAAAGCTCGTTGCATAATTCAGGTTGAACCCGACGCCCACCCTGACGCCGTGGCCCGCAGGATAATCTCACTCTACGTGATTGGTTATTCGATGATTGAGGTAAATTCAAGATCAGGGAACCTGTCAGCTTCAGTCCGAGACAGTATTAGAGACGTATCTAGGAGAAAGCTGGTTGGAACGGAGCTGGTCAATGAATCTTCTAAGAGCGCTACTCTTCAAGTGCTGCTAAGCTTTCCGCAATTGCTTGTTACTGATGCGCTGAGACGGATGATTTCAATTATGAGTTCAATGCAGCAGGATGCACTGCAGGCACTTGTTGGCTCTGACAGGGAATTGGCGAACCAGGTCCTCAAGATTGATGATGAAATTGATAGGTTCAGTCTCTATATTATCAGGCAACTGAAGTGGGCGGTTCAGCACCCCCCTCTTCTCGAACGGATAGGTCTAACATCTCCTGTGGAGTGCCTTGGCTATCGAATCATTACTAAGAGTGTTGAGCGTTCCGCTGATCACGCTGCGAGGATTGCACAGAACTCTTTGTTAGTTCAGCACACGTTGACTCCAGCAATTGCGAAACACATAAGCACGCTAAACCAGTCCTCTGCGAAGATGATGGAGGTCGCAGTGCAAGCGCTTTTCACACGTGACTACCCACTTGCGGAAACAGTACTCGTTGATAGGGAGAGAATCTCTGCGCTCGAGTCCAAGCTTGTAGAGTATATCCTTAGAGAGAGGATGCCTGCAAGTGAACTGTCTGCGCTTAGGCTGATCTCGGAGAGCCTCCGAAGGATTGGGGAATACGCTACTGATATCGCAGAAGTTGTCCTCAACCTAACCGTTCAGAAATCGACGGAGGCCGAAATCAAACACTGAGCTTGAATCATCGGACTGTATTCAAGTTGAAGCTCACAATCGAATAGACCACTAGAATCAATATCCCTCAAACAACTGGCTCATCCTGAAATCAGCTCAGGAATGAGCTTCCAAGGAAGAGAGAAGCGGGTGCGGGCCAGCAAATTTGAACCGGGTCATATGTACCGGTAAATTGGGGCCAGAATCCCCTACCCTATCTCTGAAGTTCGAGTGACTCCGATACGAATCTCTCTGCTGACCGTATCATGCTCGACGGCTATTACGGCGAGCAAACCTTCACCTCCCCTACGTACGAAAACATGCTTCTTGCCGCGACAGTTGTTCCATGTTTGACCTGCGGAAGCTCTCTTCCGATTGATTCTGCGCGTTGTGGTCAATGTGGGGCCAACAATCTGTATGCGTCGAGCCGGTCCTAGCCAGGAGTCTATCTCGTTACCGAACTTAGAATTTCATAAGTTCGAGAGATGTCCTCTCGGTCAACGACGATCAGTGTCTTGGTATAGCATGACACGAATTCTATCACATTGATTCCCTGTTCGGCGAGAATCGACGTTAGGTATGATACTACACCAGGGGTTTCTTCAATAAGTGGGGGGGATGTTACCACAAAGGTACCGCACAGTTCATGCGTCAAAAGTAGGCGTGATTTTGCGACTGCACCAGATTTGCTCATGAGATATACGAAAACATTATCCAGACTTACGGCGACCTTGGCATTGAGGTCAACCGCTTTACGTGATACGATTACCCGCAAGCCGTCTTCTATGCTTATGGTGCTTTGCCTTAGGACCTGGCGCACACTTTCTTCTCGTTTCTTCTTTTGCTTGCGAAGTTCATCAGCAAATCGACGTACGGCAGCCTTTATGGCAATAAGATTCGTGAGTTTGAGTTCTGAAGCAATCTTGTTGGACAGCGCACTCTGGTTTGCTATATCCTCTTCGAGTGCTTCCAGAAGGTATGGTCGCTGCTTGAGAAGGGTCCTCACCTTGTCAGCAATTGGCATACTACAAATGTCTCATTTGATACATTTAAGTTTCGATTGGTAGCAACTGAGACGCTAACGATATAAGCCTACAAACAGTCGTCGTGTTACGGATAAGGAGCAGAACGCTATGCAAGCGCAGGTGAATCTGAAAGAGATTCTGGCCAAGAGTCCAGAACAGATCACTAAGGAAGAGCTTACTACAATTATCAAGACCATCTGCACGCAGAATCCTGCTTTGGGTAACCCTCATCCGAAGTACGAGACTGACCCAGAGGCGGTGGCAGCTGGCTTGCTTGCAATAAAAGAAGCAAGTTGCGAGGAATTAGACGACGAATACTTGCCAACCTGTTGCCGGAATGGTGACCCGCACCGTCACCCAGTGTGAGTATCGGAGCTTGCGGAGGTATTCTCCAAGATCATACTCGTTACTCGGTGCCCCTACAACGTTTGGCGTTAATTAGCAGGTAATTTGCATGGGAGACGAAGCGGAGGGCGAGAAGCTCGAAGTTGGCGATAAGACCAATAAGAAAGTGGTTTTGGCGTACTCGGGCGGATTGGATACTTCTTGCATACTCAAATGGCTTATTGACAGGGGCTACCACGTAATCTGCTACATGGCGGATGTTGGCCAGAAGGAAGACTTCGAAGCTGCGAAACAAAAGGCCCTCAAGATCGGCGCCAAGAAAGTGGTCATAAAGGACCTGAAGAAGGAGTTTGTCACCGATTACATTTTCCCCGCAATTCGCGCGAATGCGATTTACGAAAGCAGATATCTTCTTGGGACTTCGCTTGCAAGACCCTTAATCGCCAAGTACCAAATGGAAGTGGCTGAGCAAGAAGGAGCAGCATACGTCGCACACGGCGCCACTGGTAAGGGCAATGACCAAGTGAGATTCGAGCTCACCTACTATGCACTGAAACCAGACATTAAGATAATCTCCCCCTGGAAGAACGCTGAGTTCCTATCGCAATTCAAGGGCAGGGACGACCTCATGAATTATGCGAAGAAGAACGACATTCCGATCACGCAGACGCACAAGAAACCCTATTCTGAGGATGAGAATTTGCTGCACATCAGCCATGAGGCAGGCATATTGGAAGATCCAGCGCACGTGCCCGACGACAACATATACTCAAGAACCACCTCGCCCATGAAGGCACCGGACAAGATTACCACGATAGTGGTACACTTCAAAGATGGAACTCCGATTAAGATAGAGAACAAGAACAACGGCGCAGCGAAAACCGATCCACTGAAACTTTTCCTTTATGCGAACCGGATCGGCTCTGAGAACGGAGTCGGAAGGATAGACATGGTGGAAAACAGATACGTCGGAATAAAGTCAAGAGGCTTGTACGAAACACCAGGCGGCACCATACTCATGACTGCGCACAGGGATATCGAAGCAATAGCAATGGACAGGGAGGTCATGAGGCTGAAGGACATGCTCTCGCCCATCTATGCCGAGATAATTTACAACGGCTTCTGGTTCTCACCGGAAATGGACTTCCTCACAGCAGCCTTCAACAAGAGCCAGGAATACGTGGACGGCAAAGTCACGCTGCAGATCTACAAAGGCAACGTGTTCACCGTAGCAAGGGAATCACCCACCTCGCTCTACGACAAGAAGTTCGGCTCCATGCACGAGGCGGGAGGATTCGACCAGAAGGACTCACTCGGCTTCATCAAGATAAACGCGATAAGATTGATGGCTCACAAGGTGATTCTAGACAAGATCAAAAAGAAAGGAAAGAAATAGCTTAGCTAACAGCGAATAGTACGGAGCATCAAACTGCTCCTGGCCGGAGGATTATAGAACGGTTTTGCAGATAGCCCCCCTTATGGTAGACATAGCATCTCGCATCCAAAAGAGAACACCCCGACCTACAACCGCGCCCTCAACTTTGCATACGTGAGGCCAGTCTGGCGTCGGATCGGTGAACGGTCAAGCATCTCGTCGAGTTACGTACCACATTGGACCAATGAAATCGTCCCGATTGGTGTTGACAAACGTGACATATACGCGATGTCGTGACTGAGTGGGTCTCAACACTGAAAGAGACGAGGTAATGGGTTCAAATTTTACTAATGACTGTAGAAAGTGCTTGAAGGCTTTTTCGTATGCTTCGATGGAGCTTCGAACTTTCCTCTTGCAGAGCTGTGCACTCTCGTTTTCTTCGCAGAATCGCGTTCCTCATTTCTCTGGGGTTGGGGCTTCCTTTCGTTTGATAGGTCAGCAGATGTGCCTTCAAGTCCAATGCACGCGCCATCAGGGAAATTGTTCGCGCTTTGATTCTTCTATGTAGATGTCCTTCCCAATCCTTTCTGCTAAGACCTTTCAGAGTTTTCGATTGCTGAAGAGCACTTCTGACTGCTGAACCCACTACGCGATGTGCGAGCCGAAATTGTATTCCTTCCTCTCTTACAAGCACGTTTGCGATCTCGGTGGCTGCGGTGAATTCAAGGTATTGTCTTGCAGCGATTTCTTTGTCTATCTTAATTCTAGGGATCAATTCAGTCATTATTTGGAGACATGATTTAAGTTCATCAATTGATTGCCAAGACAATGGGGTAATTTCTTGGAAATCCAGGTTGTATCCAGAAGGCAATCCATGTAGAACTGTAGACGCCCCGCTAAGATTGCCTGCAATTCTGGCGCACTTTGCTCTCACTAACTCTAGTGGGTCAGGGTTCTTTTTTTGGGGCATAATGCTGCTTGTGGAGGTGAATTCATCTGGAAGCGTGATGAGGCTCATTTCAATTGAGCTATAGAGGATGAGATCCTGAGCTATTCGGGACATGTCTGAGGCTATTAAGGCGCAAACACAAAGCGTCTCGAGAACAAAGTCTCTACTTCCAACCGCGTCCAAGGAGATTTCCATCAATCCGTTGAAACCGAGCAGGCTCGCGATCAAGTTTCTATTGAGTCTAAAGCTGGTTCCGGCGAGAGCCGCTGCACCCATAGGAGAGCAGTTGATTCGACTATAAGCCTCCATGATTCGATGACTGTTCCTCAGCAGGGAATCCGCGTTAGCCACGAGGTAATGAGCAAAGCTGATTGGTTGCGCGGGTTGAAGGTGAGTGTAGCCGGGGAAGACAGTTTCGGTGTGCTTCTCCGCCAACCTCAACATTGCATCTACCAATGAGAGGAGGTTGTTGGAGAGTTCTAGTATCTCTTCACGGAGGGTCATCCTGATGGCGGTGGTTACTTGGTCGTTCCGGCTCTTTCCGAGGTTAAGTAGGCCGCCGATGTTAGGTCCCGTGTCCTTGATCACGCTTTCCTCAATGAATACGTGAACATCCTCGAGTTCACGTTTCGGTATCCTCTGCCCTTCAAGTTGTCTTAATGCCTTGAGAATCTTGCGAGCTTTATCCCGAGGTATGACGTGAGCTTTTGTGAGGGCAATTACATGCGCCTCATTGACTAGAATCGTTGATCGTGCTATTCGCCTGTCATCCTCGAAGGACGATATGAAATTAGTCACATTTTTGTTGGCGGCGCCTAACCTTCCGCCTTTCAGCAACGAGGACATTTCCGATTTCACTCAGCCGTGGCAGAGAGGATGTTTGAGTTTAGCTTTTCTGCAGTCGAAGCGAGGACGGTTGAAAAGTGTGTGTGGGTCAGCTGGTGCGGGCGACCAGATTTGAACCGGTTTATGCATGTACCGGTAAATTGGAGTCAGAATCCCCTACCCCATCTCTGAGCTGTGAGCCTCTATCCCAGAAGCACGCAACGACAGAATTTCTTAAGGCCAGTGGAATTGATTGGCAATTAACCATCGGGCTTGTTGTCAACTAGAGTTTCTGATCTTTCAGGAAGTTGCTAGGATAATGATTGAGTATACCGTATAGTATACAGCGAACGCGATTACTATGAGGCGCCTCTGCGTATTGCATGTGACAAGATCCAAAGGCCGATGATTATCGCTATCACCGCCCACCAAGATATGTCGAACTTTATTCCCAATACTTGGCCTGCGATAGTCACGACGCCCCAAATCAAGACGAGTGCACCAATCAACAGCGGCCAGAAGTTAAACCTCATATCTGCTCACTCCTTAACTCGTAAGCCCTCTCCAGTTCGGTCACCTTATTTCCTTTTATGTGTGGGTCTAGTGGGGCGCACCACCACCAAGAAATAGCGAATCTGATTTGCCTTGTTACTCTCTCTTGAAGCCCGTCAGAGGTGCGATTGTCTTTCTCAGCAGAATCTCTGAATGGCCTGGAACAATGAAGTCCTTCAGTTCACCAATGGCTTCGTAGCCCCGTCGTTCGTATAACCGCTGAACGCGTCCGTTGAACGATGATACGCAGATGAACACGTTTGGGGTTTCGCTTAGGATTCTCTTCTCAACGTAATCCATCAGTTCGCTTCCGATACCTTCGCCACGCCATTGAGGAGCAACGCAAACTGACTGAAGATAGCCAACAAAGGCACCTTGCATGCTGAGAATAGTGAATCCTACGATCTCATCACCTACCATGGCTAAGTAGACTTCCCTTGAAGAGTCGATCAGAATTTTCAGTGAGGCATCATAATCGCGTCGTAGAGTTATCCAAGGTTCCGAATTCGCCATCATACGCGCGCATATCTCCGCGTCAGCTCTACGCTCAAGTCTTCGTACCTCTATCTCCTGTTCGCGTGCGCTAGTTGTCATTCCAAATCGCTTTCAATTGAGCCAATGTGCGACCACTCGAATTTGAACTGCTGTTTTCGTGGTGTGTGGTAACATGGTGCGACCGGCAGAATTTGAACTGTTCAAGAACCGGATTTTCAGAATAGATTTACGTTAAACCCAAGCAAGACCAGGATGTGCCCACGAAGCTGCTTTGCCGCCACCTTAGGATGCTTCAGGGTTGTGCATCAAGTAACTGCCCAATCCGATTGCCCAGAGCATGACGGGGTAGACTATCAGCCTCTCCATGCCTCCCGGCCCCAAACCGAGGAAATTGCCCAACCCTAGAAATTCCCCTGAAACAAACAGGAAAAGGCTGACGAGACTAAGGATCCCGAGCACAAGTGAAAGGCAGTTCTTAGGGGTCTTTTCGATCTTGTAGGATGCGATGGCGGAAAGCCCGGCGAAAAGAAAGGCGATGAGGGAAAAGATCCAGTGCAGAGTGAGAGAAGTCTCCGAGAAAACTCCCACACCCATCGCTCCGATCCCCGCCAAAACAAGAAGAGCCGAGAGAAGCTTCGTTCGGAAAGCACGAAAGATGAAAAACGTCGCAACAAGAACCAGGACTCCCAGAAGAAACACTGACGAGTTGAAGATCGTAGAAGATGGTTGAACAATGTTACAGGTGACGTCGCAGTTTGCACCTAGATCGCTGATGTAATTCATTGAGACGCTGTAACCTGGATAGAGATCCTCCGCGACGTTCAGTCCAAATACAAATTGCAGAGCCCCTACGAACAGGATCGTCCCAGCAATCTTACGATCGGAATAATTCATGACGGACTCGCAGTAAAATGTGCTCGTTGGATATTTACGCGTATGCTGAAATCGTTTCCATGAGTCGCTTGATTGGTTGAAGTTATTGTTGCTATTGTATGACGTATGATCTCGCAAATGTGAAATCAAAGCGAACGCGTAGGTTTCATTGGCGTCGTCGAATTCACTGTTCGCTTGTGCGTGTATCTCTTAGTGCGGACGCCATAATTCGGGTCGCCGTCGGTACTAATGGTGCGGGCGTCAGAATTTGAACCGTCGTTGTTTGCCTGATGTTCGTGTGCGCACTATCAGACATTCACACCCAAAAACCAAAAACCACAATATGCCGTCTCCAATAGTTAGTTGGGAAATGAACGATGCCCTACCAGACGTTGAACCTTAACATCGATGACCATCTCGCGACGATTTCCCTGAATCGGCCCGACGCCTATAACGCCATTAACTTGCAATTGGCACGGGAATTGTTAGATGCTACAACCCAAGTTGATGAAGACCCGGATGTGCGCTGCGTGGTCGTGACGGGAGTTGGGAAAGCCTTCTGCGCCGGCGGCGATGTGAAAGAGTTTCATGATCAACTTTCTCGGATTAGTGCGCATCTGAAGCAGCTCACCGACTCTCTCCACGGTGCCATCTCGCGCATTGCAGGCATGCCCAAACCGGTTATCGCAGCGGTGAACGGTGTTGTAGCAGGCGCTGGACTTGGACTGATGCTGGCCTGTGACCTTAGCTATGCAGTCGAGAACGCAACGCTGACAGTGGCGTATACCCGCATCGGCGCTAGTCCTGACGCGAGTTTGACCTTCTGGCTCCCGCGCCTAGTGGGTATGCGGCGCGCGTTCGAACTCACTTATCTGAATCGGACGCTCACGGCAAGGGAAGCCTGCGCCTGGGGACTGTTCAACGGCGTTATCGCCACCGACAAGTTTACCGATGAGGTATTTGGCGTAGCAAGACAAATAGCGGACGGACCTACGCTCGCCTACGCACGCTCCAAGAAACTATGTAACCTCTCACTGAGCCAAACCCTTGAATCACAAATGGAGTTTGAGGCACGTGAGATCAGTGACAACAGCAAAACGAATGATTTCCGCGAGGGCGTCCTCGCTTTCGTTAAGAAACGCACGCCAACTTTTCACGGCAGTTGACCAGCAGAATATGAACCGTCGTGGTTCGTCCTCAAGTGTGTGGGTATGCTGCTGCGAGCGCCCGAATTTGAACCGGCTTATATGTACCGGTAAATTGATGTTAGAATCCTCTGCCCCATCTCTGAAACAGTTCAAGCACGAGAATGACCACTTGATTTTGGTCCAATTTCTCGCCTAGGTTCTCAATAGTTCCAAAGTGGTGGGCCCGGAGGGATGCTTGGAACTTTTCATTCCCCCCGTCCTCTTTCCAAAGTAGACGGTGGGCATCGTTGAGAACATGTGTCGAATAGTGGTTTCCTGTTAGAGCTGTTATCCTTCATCATGCGAGACGACCATTAGCCGTGAAGGCGATGCTCCCATTCATGCGCCTCTGCAAGTCCGCAAGAGTCCGCTAGATCGTCGAACTTTACACTCTATCTATCTTGTGTCGTGCCTTCTTCTACTAAGGTGATGCTTGTCGAGCGTGCGGCATTCTTCGAGCCTTTGGACCGCTCTTCTCAGGTGGGGGATTGTTATGGAACCTCCCGCCACTAAAGATACGTTGAAGGCTTCGAAGAACTCTGCGTCTGAAACACCCTCCTCTACGCAACGTAGTACGTGATATGTGATGCAATCGTCGCATCTCAAGACGAGTGAGGCGACTAAGCCTAACAGTTCCTTGATCTTAGATGAAAGGGCACCGTCCTGATAGGCGCGTGTGTCGAGATTGAAGAATCGTTGGATCTGAAGGTTTCCGGAAGCCAGAATCTTACGGTTCATTTTCTCACGATATTTCTTGAACTCTTCAAGAGAATTACGTTTTCCAGTCAATGGAGATCAGTTGACACAAACCATCTCACTCATTCAAGAAATATCTTCTGGTGAATGACAGTGACCGGCGAAGCCTTGACATGCTCCTCTCTGCGTCCAAGCATCTGCAATCTGTGTGGGTTGGCTGGTGCGAGAAGAATCAGCGGCCGTGGCTTCTCCAAACCTCAGCAGCCTATATTTACTGGTAAATTGGGGCTGAAATCCCCTGCCCCATCTCTGAAGCATGACCAAGTTCAGCATGCTTCAGAAAACGACTCGGTCTATGTTTGAAGAGTATGGGCCGAAATGCGAGTCCTTGCTGAAGTTTCAAACAAAACTGTCAAAATGGCTTTATACAGCGTCTTTGTCGTTATTTTCATAAGATCAGGAGTAAGATGAAATGGCATTAGTCGTTAAATCAGCAGTTCGTAGTCGTTTGAAAGGTATGAGGGCTTCTGGTGATTTCTTCACGGCGTTGGACAAGCATCTTGCTGATGAATTGGCAAAGGCAGTTGCAAGAGCCAAAGCAAATGGCAGGAAGACTTTGAGGCCTGAAGACCTCTAAGCTCTCTGCTTCATGAAGCTTCAAGAATTCTATCTACCAATTTCAGCCAAATTATCCGAATAGCAGGAACTTTTGCTTAGTTCCTCAATCACAGAAACGCGTCTAGTGGACCGTCGGCTCAGGCATTTTATATGTGCGGTCTACTGGTGCGGACAACGTAATTTGAACCGTAAAGTGCGGCTTCGTGAATTAATATCAAATAGAACACGACCAGCTAAACGAGCTAATATCGACGCCCGTAACCGCACATGGAGTCTTAGATCAGAAGCTATTAGCTCAGCTGTAGCATTCAGAAAGATTACATGTGCTAAGTGGTCTTTGTCTCTTCCGATGTTAGCACGTACGAATATGATAACAGCGGATCTTGGTATATTTGATCAAGCTCCTTCAGTCTCTCCGATCTTGCCTCCTTGTCAGGGTTCTTCAGGACATTCTGAACTTCTCGAGTGATCTCTTTCTCCAGCCTAAGCCTCATTCTTTCACTGTAGGCCCTTGCTCCATCGAATATCCCGTACCTTTCAAACAGCTGTATCCAAATCTCCGTGGCTTTGAACATTGATTCAACCAACTGGTCTCTGGTCATGTATCGAGTTTCGTAGTTTATCCAGTCTACCCAACTTGGACTTACGAGTCTTTGCTGCATCTCGTTGAAAGTTGTGTAGAGCATCTTGTATCCAAATTTGGCCGGGTTCTCGTACGCAATTGATCCAGGGTCCAATATTACCATCGGCCCGAAGTCTACGGAGGTAAAGAACCTGGGTGTCTTTCTTCTCATGATTCGGTCCCATAGAATCCACATCTCATTTAGTGATTCAGGTGATTCTTGCCCGAGGGCTATCATGAAGTGGAAATCGATTGGTACAGAGTTGGCCGCACATTTGTCATTCGTTTCCAAGATCGCTTCGTTTCTGTAGTTCCTGCCATGAGCAATTCTAACTTCATCGGAGCCTGACTCAGGAGAGAACATCACACTGATGGCGTCCGCCGGCCTGTTAGAAGCAAGATAACGTATGAACTCGTCATCAACTGGATTGAAAAGCTCTAGGCTAACGTATTCAATCTTAGACCACTTCTCTTTGTGCAGCGATTTCAATAGATTCTCGTAGTACGATTTCGTGCCGATACGGCAGTCCTGAAACATGAAGATCATGTTGATGCCCTGCTCGTCAAGCCTTTGAAAATCTTCCACCATCCGCCGCGCGCTTCTGAAGGAAGGCTTTTCCCTCATCAGTATTTTCCGGTACGCGTTATCTGATCCTCCGCATGTTGCACAGTTGAAGGTGCAACCTCTGCATACTGGCAGGTTCCAGACTTGCACCTTCCTCGACCCAGTAGTAAGATTTAGCAATCTATTCCGTGGCTCAATGAGGCTGAGATTTGTGTAATCATATTCATCTATATCCGTGCGGGGCGGAGCCCGCTCATTCGCCCTAACTCGACCATTTGATTCGCGATAGGTTAGACCGGAGACGTCATCCAATGCTCGACCTTTGGTCAGCCTGTCCACAAGTGTGACCATTGGCTCCTCTGCTTCACCTCGTATTATTCCGTCGACAAACGGGAAAGATTCCATAATCTCTTGACTGAAATATGATGCAGTCAACCCTCCGAGGACAACAAAAGAGTTGGGGTGAAGCTGCTTACAGATCTCAGCAGTCTTTATCGCGCCGTTCGAGTGCACAGCCCAATGCAGATCTATTGCGAAAACTCTTGGATTCAAATCTTTAACGAAAGGCGCAATCTTGAAGCTTGGGCTATCTAGCATTAGCTCGGCCAAATTCACGATCTTGACATGAAGCCCATTCTTAACAAGATACTCAGCGATGCTCAAGACTCCAATGGGAATCATAATGAAGAGTGGAGAGAAGATTGCGACAGTTCTGGCGACGGGGCCTGGGAACCATGGCTTCTTCCCATATTGCACAAATGACGGCGGATGAAGAAAAAGAACATCGTATGAAGTCAACGACGGCGCCTGAACATTTTAGTTGTTGCCGGTCTAGCTATTATTAGTGGCGAGAGAACGGCATCCCTAATCCCGCGGTTGTTTTCGTCCCCAAGTAGAACTGGCCTAAACGAAGAATGTTATGCGCAAACATTCCTAGTGGATGAGCAGAGACTTGTTTCCTCGCTGATGCGTCTCTTCCGCGAGGCCGAGTCGGTACGAATGAAAAAAGGAGGAGTGAAAGAAGCGTTTGTGTGAGCCGTTCCTTCTAAGTTTGTCTTAAAGTTGTATGTCTCCTAGGTTCGTATTGGTGCTGAGTGTTACTGAGGTCGTCTTTGTATTGCCTGCAGCGCTGATCGTGATGCTGTAGGTTTTGTTCACGTCGAGACCGTCGAACCAGAAATCTCCGAAGGGATCAGACATTGTGTCGCCCACAACAGCTTTCGTAGTAGTGTCTGTGGCTATTACCCTCGCTCCCTTGAGGCATTCGCCACTGCTGTCAACCAAAGCGCCGGTGATAAAGGTCTTGGGCAGGCCGATGTAGAGGGCTCGGGGCTGAGTCTTATACTCTGGATGATATTGTGCCGGCCCGTACTTGGCTGCGTTTCGCATGATCTGCGTGTAGTCGCCGATCTTGATCGCGTCGACCGGGCACGCCATCACGCATCGCGGTATTTCGCCTTGGTCAAGCCTCTGAGCGCAGAAGGTGCATTTTTGCGGTATCTGCGCATCATCGTTCCAGAATATCACGCCGTACGGGCAGGAGTCAACGATCTGCTGTTGGCCTTTGCTCTTGACTGGGTCGATGATAACTATCCCGTCATCTCTCTTGTATACGGCTCCGCCTGTTGCGGCCGCCACGCATGGGGGGTCATCGCATTGCTGGCAGAGGACTGGGTAGCTGGTGAACTTCACCTTGGGGTAGGTTCCTCTCTCAAGGTTCTCTACGTGTATCCATTTCTGGCCTTCGAAAGGCATGCCGGCTGAGTAGGGAGGATAATCGTTTAGAGCGTACGTATCCTTGCACACTATTACGCAGTTTCGGCAGTCCACGCATTTCGTTGCGTCAATAACAGCTGCGTAGTTGACCATACTTTATTCCGTCCACTTCTCCACCTGCGCAACGGCCTGCACATCACACTGAGTGTCGTAAGGTGAGATGAAGCCGCCTCTGCAGAGGTTCTCGACGTTTCCTGACCTGTCAAGTGAGCCTGGAACTCCAGGTTGCACATAGTCATTCCACCTGCCGTACGTTACGTGGGCCACGCCAGGCATGAAGCGCTCGCTCACATCAGCCCAGCAGAGGATCTGGCCTCTGTCGTTGAAGACTCTCACGAGGTCCCCATGTTTGATGCCTCTCTCTGCAGCGTCCCTGCTACTGATGTGTATGGGTGCGTAGCGGTAGCCGTTGATCAGCTTCCGCTCCTCGTCCTGAAGCCATATCACATTCTGGTATGAGCCATGGTATCCGAACTTTGGATGCGATGTCAATACGGCTATTGGATACTTCTCGGCCGTTGGGGTGCCGGGCCCCTCGGGGTTGGGGATGTAGGTTGGTATGCCTGGACAGAGAGGGTCTGCTCCCGGGTTAGGTTTTTCGTATTTCTGTGTGACGGGATCAGTCATCTTCGGGTCTTCATGCAAGTAGAACCCCGACTGGCCCATGCTGGTTATTCTGACCGATGAACTAGAGTAGATCTCTAGCAGCCCCGATTCGGTGTTGAAGATCGGAAATGGCCTGGTGGAGGGGTTCTCCATGAACTGCTTCCAGTTCCAGTTGTTTGGTTCCCGGTACCGCCAGGTGTCGGGCACCACCCACTCATGGTATCCCTTCTTCTTGAACTCCTCCCAACTGTAGTATCTGCTTACTGTGCTGTTCATGAATTCTAGCTTCAGCCAATCATCTTCAGTCGGCAGTGGCTTGCCGTCGGGTCCCGCTACGTACTTGTCGTAGATCCCCATCCTCTTCGAGAGTTCAATCCAAATCTCCATGTCACTCTTCGACTCGAAGAGAGGCTCTATACACTTTTGACAGTAGATGTCATACAGCCCGACAGTGGAGATGTCGTTCCGTTCGAAGTTTGAGACTGTTGGGAGTAGTATGTCGGCGAACTTGCAGTCGGCCTCCATCCATGGATCGAGCATGACTATGAATTCGAACTTTGGACTCAGGAGCGCCCTCATTGTGCTATTGCTGTTAGGGTGCTTCGTAAGGTAGTTTCCTCCAGCCGTGAAATACGCATGGACCTCTGAGTTTCCGGGCATCGGATACTGATAGAGGCCAGTCTGATTTCCAATGTTGTAGCGATGGTAGACAGGCCTGTCGTGGCTGGCATTCATAGAAATTTCCCAAAGCACGTCACGTATGTACCCCTTCACCTTGTTCTCAATGTGCGAGAAACCGCCTGGAACCATCCACCTGGCTTCCGCCAATCCCTTGCGATCCGCTTGGATGTCAACGAACTCCGGTGGCGCTATCCCGCAGACCGGATGTATGTTAGGAATAAATGGTGATTCTGACGCCGTATGGTCCACAAATCGTTTTTCTCCCCACATGCTTGGGGCTGGGTATACTTTCATGCCATCCCTCCACAGTGGCACCCCCGTCCGGGGGGCGTAGGGGCCTACGCCCGGCTTGCCCAAGCCCTGCATCGCAAGCAAAGTGTACATGAAACGAATATACTGACCCCCGTGAACACGGCCTCCCCGCCAACACATTAGCCCCGTCGGTTTCGAAGCCCACTCCCGTGCCAACGCCCTAATGATTCGCGCCTTGACCCCCGTGATCGGTTCGGCCCATTCAGGTGTCTTCTTGACGCCGTCGCTCGACCCTAGGATGTAGCTCTTGAAGGAGGCGCCTTTCGGAGCCCCCGCGGGCATACGCTCCTCATCGAACCCAACCGAATGAGTCTCCAAGTAGGCTTGGTCGTACGTGCCTTCAGTGATCCACACGTATGCGATCGCGGCGGCTAACGCTTCGTCCGCGTAGGGGTGGCATGGTATCCAGGTGTCAGCGAAATTCTTCGAAGTCTCATCCATACTTCCGCCAATAAACACAAGCTTGATCCCTGCCTGCTTGAACAGGCGGCAGTCGTCAGCGATGGCGTAGGGTTCACCCATGCTGAAGGCGCCGTCGGTTAGAAGCGGATCCCTCGACCAGAAGACCATCATCTTGCTGTGTTTCAAGAACCAGCTTACTTCTTCCTGCGGAAAAATACATGGCACGCCTGGGTTTCCACCTATAGAAGCACCGGACGGCCTAGATCCGCCCCAGCTGTAACCATCGGTCAAGAGCGGCGTGTAACCGCCGAGAAGACCGAAGAAGTCTTTGATGAAATTGTATTTGGTATGATGGTACCAACTGTCACTATGCCCCATCCCACCAAGTAGGATGGCTGATGGGCCGTAAGTTTGCAGTATTCTCTGGAGTTCTTGCGTAATGGAACTGTATGCTTCTTCCCATGTGATCCTGACGAACTCACCCTTCCCCCGATTATCTATTGGGCTCTTACCTCCGGGCGCCCACCCAATCCTCTTCATAGGATATTGAATTCTGTCCGGACTGTAAACACGATACCGCTCGGCATTCTGAAAGATGGAAGCGAAAAGTTGCCCCTTGGGATCGAAAGCCTCCGTCCTCGTTACCCTGCCATCCTTCACGAATACCTTCAGAGCTCCCCTTTCTTTCCACATGTTCAGGTAGACTTGCTCTCCCGCACCGGGGGTTGTGTTGGCAGCTACCTTCGTGGTCGTGGTTGCCGCGGGTGTTGTGGGCTTGAGTAGTTGGCTTGCCTCAAAGCCGACGCCTACACCCCCGACTGCAGTCGCGGCGATTGCGCCAGTCCATTTTACAGGTGAACGTGTACTCATCTTCTTCTCTTCAGACATTTTCCTAATTCCCTTTCAGTTTGTTTGCGGCCCGACCACAACTCCATCTAACCCTTCATTGCGTGGGCTCGGAGCAAAACATCGTAGTGGTTTACCGCGCGCAGACTAAGGTAAGCGCTGAACTGGTACATTGAATCTGCGTATATAGATTGAAATGGGCTGAAACGTACATACAGCGCGATATCACCAAACGGTAACATTACTGGCCGAGCCAACACGATCCTCACACGAATGCCTCGCCGGCTTTTGACTTGTAGCTTGCGTATGCAATTTTGTTGAAGGCAAGTCTGAGCCTGAGGGAATAGGGTTCTGTTACCTTTTCGTCTGGTCATTACTTTCATTCGACCATGCGGAACAGTTCACGTTCAGCCTGGGTGTCCACGATTGCGGCGATTCGCACCCCGTAGACTTGGAGTTCAAGTTGCTTCACGAGGCTGTCCATGTGGTGTAGGGTGGGATACACCCCCCGGGGGGTGGGATACACCCGTACCCTTTTTCGGGTAACGGATAGTTGTCGGTGGACGGTAAAGGGTGGATAAATTCGGTTGATTCTGAGAGCTTCTCCGCTACAGGTGTGAGCTCTTGAGGCGTTTCCTATTTTTTGTGTACTTTAGGCCGAATCCCGCGAGCATCTGCCGGGGTTTTCCCCTTCCGCCCAGCACGATTGTGAGCCACGGCAGCACGGATGAGATTTTTCAGGGCGTGCTCATTGATTCTGTCGCCCTCGTGGAGATCAATCGCTCGCCATCTATTGCCTTCAAGGCCGGCGTTGAAGAGCTTGTCCGGATCTGGAAGGCTTGCGCCCTGAGCGAAGGTCAGTTTTACCTTATCCTTGTGAGCGTTGCCCACCAAAATTAGTCCATCGTGAGACCAACACGGGCTGCCCATCCATTTCCATTCCTCGATTATCTCGGGGTCAGCATCATGAATGATTTTGCGAAGATTGGCAAGCATTTTGCCGCGCCAGTCCGTAAGGTCTGCGATTTGCTTGTCAATAAGTTCGGATGGGTTCATTGACGGTGCACACCACACTGAAGGCGTCCTATGCTTAGATAGATGTTGAAGTATTACACTGTTATGGGCAGTTCCTGGAAGGCAATGCAGATAAGTTACCAAACAAGGACGTAACAGAACCGGGAATAGCTAGGTTCTCATCGAGATCCGCAACCAGTCCCCTATCCATATCTACGTACGCTTTGGTGATTTTCGCGATGGCCCTGTAGAACTCATGCCTCGCCGACTTGAGTATGTCAGAGGCCAATTTAGGAACCCACTTGCCCAAATGCTCGTCCAGAAAATTCCTTTGGACATCAAGATACTTCCTTGCGTCCTTGAAATTGCCGTCCTTTAGAGCTGCATTTGTCTTGTCACAAAGGTGCGCCATGAACTGCAGTTCCAGAGCGATGTGGTCTTCGGGCTCTTTGAACTCGCCCGCCTTCTCTACGCCCATGGTCCTGTACAACTTGAGCATGTCGTCCCTAGGCTGCTGCATAATGAGTTGCCCCTCAGTCAGGTAATAAGACTCGGATGGGTGAGCAGGCTTGCCCCACACACCCAGGAACAACCCCGCGTATTCAACCGCAAGATCAAGCCGAACTTTCTCAAGGTCCGCCCCCTTCAGGCTTGAGGCAAAGCCTGCGATCTCCTTGAATCCCTCCGCTAAATCAGTCCCGCTCAGATCAGGATCCTGAGCCGACGCGAAGAAAAGCGCACTCTTCTCAGACAAAACTCGCAGATAGTCAACGGTTGCCTCGGTAGCGTACGTTCTTGCGAGGAATGCGTAGATTTCCTTCCGATTCTCAATTGCAGAGCTAAGATCTTGAAGAATCTCAGGTTGCGTGACCTCTCACTTCAAGAGGAGTACTGAGGCAAGTTTGCTATTAAGCGGCTGCATGCGTCCCATCTCATGCGGGCTCTTCCTCAAGCCTCGACTTATCCTCTATCATGCCCCGCTTTGTAAGGCGCGAATTAAAACGAGGTCCAACCGAATTTTCGGAACTCGGTAACCCAATCTCCACTCTCGCAAGGTTGTGGGCCCGGAGGGATTCGGACTTCCGTTATCGCCTCATCGCTATATTGAAACGCAGCAATCAACCTAGAAGAATTGAACGCGTTATGAGCTTCAGAGTGTCTGATGACCGCAGGCTCTCAAATGCATGTTGAACACTTGCAAAAGGTGCACGCAACCGAGTATGGAAGGATGATGCCATTGACTTTCTAGCGAGTCTTCACTTCTTCGGAGGCGGCCAGATTCTGTCGTAGTATATGTTCTTCCCTTTCGCTGAGAGAGCGATTCCCATGATTACCGTAGCTTCGGGGAGCATCCGCAACCTCACGGCTGCAGCGCCGATCCGGTACATGATCCTGTTATCCACGTTAAGTACACCAGCCGTCTTGACGGCCGAACCCAGAGCAATCCCGAGGTCTAAGGCCTTGAAGAGACATGTGGGCCCGATAAAGTCCAATCCTTCGATTTTCTCCGCCTTCTCGAATTCATCGCACGTATTGTAACCGCAAGCTCCACAGTCGAGCGCATACTTCTTGCTTCCCCTCACACCGATGACTACGACTGCATCTGAATCCCTCACGTTCTTCGCGTCCCTGTGAAAGCCGTCGATACCCCTCTCATCACCGATATCATCCATCGCCTTCGCTAGGGGCTCAATTTCATCGCCATCCACCATACCTGTTAAGATATCATCCACTCCGCCGGTCTTGGGAGCAGTCCTAGCGGAGACTAGCATCATCTTCGCGGCTTCAAGCACGCCTTGTTTTTCCAAGGCCCTTCCCTCTACTAGAGGCATAACTCGTCACTCAACCAGCCGCTCTCCCATTCTGTTTAAAGTGCCTGTTGGTTTCTCCTTTTCTATCTCAAACTCCTCGAAGAAAATGTGCTGATTAGTGAGCGCTGATTCCCTTCTGCATCTGAAGTGGGGTGAAGGGCGGCGCACACGAAAAATCGTTCAGAACCACCTCTAGTTGCATAGCTTCTGCTATTCATGTCCAATTATCGGGTGCGGTTTGTATTTGGCCTCAAGTCGCTCCAAGTCAAAGGTATTCAGTTTAACATCGATAGCGGCAACTGCATCCTCAATATGCTCGACTTTTGTGGCGCCCACTATTGGAGCAGTGACTCCTTTGCAATCCTTATCGAAATATCTCGTTCCGTTAGGATTCCGACAGGGTGGCTCTCTTTCTCGACAACTACTATGCTTCCTATCTTGTGCTTGACCATCAAGCGGAGAGCAATGCTGACCTTCTCCGTTGCGCTCGCTGTCACGACTTTCGTGGACATAATGGCTGAAACTTCGTCCCAACAAGCCAGATGTTGAATGGTCTAACTAGTTAACCAGTTGTTAATTTGACTAAGCAGACGAACTTTTGGTTTGTACTTAGAGCCTCCTCTGAGCGCCGAAGGCAGAATTGCAATTATGTTAACGATTGAAAGCCAAAAATACGCCGTGCTGAGCCCTTTCATGAAGAGAAGTTTGTCCGAAGCCGTTATCATGACGGGATTGATCGCGGAGATCACGAGCGTTATCGTTTGATAGGGAACCACCGTGGTCATTATGAGCACAGCAGCATTGAGGCTAATCACATAACCGACCTGAAAGAACGTTGCTCTAAGGGCGGAGGCGATTCCTCTCCGTCCTTCTGGTACGGAACTCATGATTGAACTCATGTTCGGAGAAACGAACAGCCCCATGCCCGCTCCAACAAGCATCATATGTACAATCACGGTTGAAACGGGCGTAGCGATTGTCAATGTTGAGAAACTGTAGAGAGCAACGCTAGAAAGAGCAAGTCCGGACGTAGTGAATGGCAAATGTCCGAACCGATCAGATAACCTACCACTTATTGGCCCCAGTAAAAGAAACGCTATGTCGAACGGTACAATAGCGATCCCGGCAGCTAGGGGACTCATGTCCAGAACGAGTTCAAAATAGAGGCTTAGCAGGAGAAGGAAAGCTCCCCACGATACCGCATTGAGCAACTGTGCAATCACCCCTCCAGTAAATTCCCGAATCCTCAGCAAACTCATGTCAAGCAGCGGATGCGCTTGTCTTCGCTCTTGGAGAATGAAAATCAAGAAGGTCGCAATGCTGACGATAAGAAGCGCGTAAACAACTCCCCCCTCAGACAATCCATAAGCATCGTAGGTGAGTGCGAGCAGAAAGGTCGTGATTGAAATCGAAAAGGACGCAAAACCTACCCAATCCACGGGCGCCTTTTTTTCAACCTTAGCAACTTCCTTGAGCCGGTGATGTGCCCAGAGCGTCCCGAAGATTCCAATTGGGATGTTTATGTAGAAAAGCGCTCTCCAATCGAAAAAGGAAAGAATCAGGCCACTCAGCGTTAGCCCAGCCATTGCCCCGAACCTGAAAGCAATCTGGTTGATGCCGAGGGAAAGGCCAAGATCCTTTTTTGGAGTGGAATCAACAATCATCGCGACGCTATTTACGAAGAGCATTGTGACCCCCAATCCCTGCACTCCTCTCGATAAAATGAACTGAGTTGGATTCTGAGAAATGCTGGTAAGGGCTGAACCGATTGTGAAGATTAGAAAACCCGTTGTGTAAATTCTTACCCTTCCCACTATGTCCGTAATTCTGCCTATTAGAAGCATGACGATAACCCCCACTAGCACATAGGATTGCGTGAACCAGACGGCTTGCTCCACATCCGCGTGCAAAGCCGCAGCGACTATTGGGAGCCCGATGATGACTATGCGTGAGTCAATTCCATCCATTAACACACCGACAGTAGTTACAGTCAGGACCACCCACTTGTACTGCGTTCAGCACCACTGTTCCGGGCAATTTGAGTTCCGAATTGGATCTTCGTTACGCGCTTCAGAATGCTTGTTGGCCATGGCCTGAAGGTCTCTTTTTCACTCTTAGTTCGAATGCTAATGTTCGCATAGCATCTGCATCCATTCTACTAATCCTTATTGGCTATAGCTGATGATTTTTCATCAAGCCTCACTTTGAATGATACTTGAGACTGAGGTCGAGCCGGTCTGACCGCTGTCACTTGACGAGTAACACGGGGCAGGAGGCCTGTTCCATGACCTCGTCGGCGACACTTCCCACGAATAGCGTTTTCAAGCGACTGTAGCCTCGCGACCCGATGATGATGAGGTCGAATCTTTCACGCACAGCTATCTCAACTATAGTCTCAGCAGGTCCTCCAACCTCTATTCGCGACGAAGCGGAGACATCTTCGGCAGCAGCTTTTCGTCTACACTCTTCCGGTATCCTCGTGCTGCTCTCCTTCTGCTTCTCTAGCTCTAATGTGGCAGCCGGATCCACGTTCACCACATATAAGAAAGTCAATGAGCAGCCCGTTTTCTTTGCGATCGCTATGGCGTGTGCTACGACTCCGGACATATAGCGCGAGCCGTCAACGGGAACAAGAGCTCTCTGAAACAGTGTGCTCATCGGAACATATCTTCTCGCTAAGGTCTAAGAATCAATACTGAACACGAAGCGTTATGCGCGACCGTATGACACACACTTCCCAGTAATATGGTAGCGGTCTTGCTTTGGCCTCTGGCATGCATCACGATAAGCGTGAAGCCTCTCTCCTCTGCAACTGCCACGATCTTGTGACCGGAATTCCCGCCCTGGTGCTTCAGAATTATGTCTGCCTTCAAACCATTCTGTTCGACCTGTTTCTGAGCAGTCCGTAAGATCATTTCTCCAGCCCGCGTCAGAGGAGCAGAATCAAACAGCAGATCGGGCTGAATCATAACTGGCACTTCCACAACATGAATCAAAGTTAATGATCCTCCCAACACCTTAACGAGGTCACATGCGAATCGAACCGTCCGTTCCATCGTCTCTGAACCATCAACAGCAACCAATATCTTCTCAACCATGGTCGAGTCAGTGTCCGTGTCGAGAACAGATCGAATAGGCTTAGCCCTACAATAAAAAAGAGCGCCTGAGAATCGCAACATGCCGGTTATCTGCCAGCGTATCAAGCCGCCACCAATGTGCGCGACCATCGCGCTGTAATTCAAGAACCATTTTTGATTGCTTACGAACTCAAGATTAAACTCCGGATGAGAGCGCTTAACGTGGTTACGCGCTGCGGATTACCAGGCGTGTGATCGCTCCGATTTCGTTAGCCTAGCGACGGAATTCATCGTTGGTTGAAACCTCATCCCCGGCGCTATGCCCCCGTATCGCTAGATTGAAGCTTCTACTTCCAAAGACCAGATGAGGACTCGAAGCGCCCGTGAACTTACGACGCGATACATTGCATAATAATAATCGCTCTAGAATGTGTGGGAATGCTTGTCTGTCTCACAGTCTTCTATGAGCATATGAGATTCCAACGCTACTTCAGAGACGCCCATGTCCTCCTACTTGCGCGTGAGGTCTATTGGATAGCCTTAGTACATGCTACCCGTCACGAGGTTGTTCCGGCGTCAACGTACAATACCTGTCCGGTCATGCATCTTGAAGCTTCCGAGCCTAGAAATGTGAATGCGCCTGCAACATCCTCTGTCGTTGGCATCCTACCGAGAAGAGGATACCTCTTGTCCCAGGTCTCCCTATCCACCTTTGCGTATTGGATCAAGGTGTCCGTCATTTGCGTTGCTGCGACGGGCAGGACGCCGTTCACTCTGATGCCATATTGCGCAAGCTCTTTAGCCATATTCTTTGTAAGAGCGATTATTCCTCCTTTAGCGCTTGCATAATCCAACACTCCATTGCTCCCTCTGACAGCCGAGGGAGCTGTAACCGTGATCAGACTCCCACGTATCTTTCTGTCTATCATTATTCGCGCTACAGCTTGCAGAAAGAGGAATGTACCCTTCAAATGAGTGTCAACCACTTCGTCCCACTGTTCTTCGGATATTTCCAGGAAGGGCGAGGGACGGATTACTCCCGCATTCGAGATTGCAACATCGATGCTTCCAAACATTTCCGCAGTCCGATTCACCCAGCTCTCAAGGGCTCGCCTATCCCTCACGTCAACCAGAGCACCGCTGACTTCAGCCGTAATTTCTCTCAATGAAGCCAGCGCGTCCTCTAGAGACGCCTTATCATTCCTGCCAGAAATTACGACTCTATCTCCTTGCTTTGCATACTCCTTAGCAACAGCCAATCCTATGCCCCGGCTTCCGCCGGTAATCATTACCACTCTCTTTCTATTCGCCGTGATTATCATGCTCACCCTGTCCGACGCTGCTAGGGGCTCTCAGACGAAAGATATGGCCTTTCACCCAACAGCTTCATCTTCAGTATTCCTGCAAGTTCTAGTTCAACTAATGCCTCCTGCAAAGCCAAATACCAAGGCACGCATTGTGAATTTCTGAAAGGTATGTTTGGTTCCTAGCCACGGGGATAAGATGGCCTGTTAGTTTTCTGATGCCACTTTCTTTTGTAACTTGTTTTTCAAGGTATTTTGAGTCAGTTACTCTTGCGACCGTACTTACGGTCGCACTTACGTGCGGAGGTATTCACGCATAAGGAGACCGCATCGCTGGCATCTCATCAGCCTTAGAAGTCTCCCATCTTTATCAAAGTCCTCACCGATCTCGCGCATATGTCTGTGTTGACAGGCGTTAACTGTGAGAGTTTCCATGTTCGGGCTTACCCGTTAGAGGAAATGAATTTCATCTGTATCAACTGTTCTTCCAACACTTGGTGTACTCGCATAAATATTCCATACGTCATTCAATAGGAGTCAGCGTTGCAGCAGGGACCGGTTAAGGGGTTTTCTCCTACCTCTTGACCTGTCTCCCTACGATCAACCAAGGATTGCACGGGGGACGATATGTCAGTCGTCCGCGTAAACCAGAACGAGGCGATTAACAGGGATTGCGACCGCTTTTACCGCCGTCGTTAAGCGCCTTAGGGTAACCTAAGCGTAACTATCAGATTGAGAGCAGATCCGTTTTCGCTCACGCGTGCTTCGCCGCGTATTTGGAAAACTTCTGGAGCAACTGGCGAGGAGTTACGTTAGGGCGCTGGTAGCGCAGCTGCTCTTTCTCGATGCCGAAGAGATATTTCGCGAGGCCCTTCAACGGCTCGAGGTCGTAGCGGCTCATCATGGTGATGGTTTCCATCTGAGGCGAACCACCGCCATGCAACCCCGCTACCTGCATCACCGAGGTGAGGTCGGAAGCGACTAGGTTTTCAATTCCTCTAAAGCAGCGGTGGATATTCTCGGAAGATATCTTGGGGTTGCGCTTGATGTACTTGTTGGCAAGTCCGCCGGTTTCCTTGGCGAAGAATTCGTCTTCAAAGGGGAGAGTAGCGCAGAGGCCTCCGGCGAGGTCGGCTATTGTCTTGTACTCGTTGTAGATCTCTTCGCCGGCAAGTCTACGGGCAGCGTTGGTCAGGATTTCGTCCGGAACGTAAGTGCCGGAAGGAGAACGCTCGGCGCGACGGGCACTCATCTGCCCCGCGGCGTAGCAAAGCTCGGCAAGGCCGATCAAGTGCGATATCTTCTCTCTGACATGAGCCTCTCTTTCGATGCCGTTGTACTCGGCAACCAAAGCCGCGGCACCAGCCATAACTTCGGATAACGCCGGCTTGCAGCCAGTGTAAGAATGTCGGTGATAGTTCGCAAAAAGCAGGGCCAGAAAACCGGCGAACGGGGTTTGCCTTGGGTCAGCCTTGCCGTCCAAAAACACTCTGTCTTTCGGGACGAAGACATCGTCGAAAATAATGAAGCTTTCCACGTCGCCTATTTCCGCGATTGGAGCATTAAGGTACTTGCGGCGGTGTGGGTTAGCGGGTCTTGCCAGAATCTTCACCCCATCCCAGTCCGAGGGGAGCGCAAAAGCCACGGCATAGTCACTATCCTTGTCGGTCATGAAACGAGTAGGGAAAGCAATTATCTCGTCGGCGTAAGCGGTGTTCGTGATAGAGTTCTTGGCACCTCTCACGACGATGCCATCCGATCGGCTCTCTACGATGCGAAGATACAAGTCCGGGTCTTCCTGTTCGTGGGGCCGCCTCACGCGATCGCCCTTTACATCCGTCTGTGCGCCGCTGGCCACCAGATCGTTGTCTTGGAAATACTTGAGGTATTTCTCAAAGCGCATGTGGCAGTCGCTGCCCGTGGCCTGGTCAACTTCGTAGGTGACCACATCAAGAGCGTTGATAGCATCTGTCCCCATGCAACGCTGGATGCAGCCACCACAGAGGTGACACAGAGCCCGTGTCATCTCCTGTTTTGCCAGCAGGTCATCTATACTCCGATGGACATGGGTAAAGCGATTTATCTTCTCTCCCGTAATGTGAGAGGTAGCGGTGCAAACATCCTCATACCTCGGGTCAAGGGCCCGATCGTACGTTTCCTTGATAATCCTGGCCCCACCTTGGAACCTTTCGTCGGTGCGCCCAACTTTTTCGCCGCCAATGTAGATATTGGGCTTCATCTTGGCAAGTCTTTTCTGATATTCCTCAAAAGTCTTGATGGCCGTTTAGCAACATTCCTTTCAAAGTTTGGAATTACTCCGCCTCGCGCCTCCATATAAGCAGTTTGACGAAGAATGCCATTGAGACTCCTTCAGTTTGGAGTCCAATCGCGAACGTTCTGGATCTTTTCAGTTGACGTGAACGCGCAGGAAGATTGTGCGGAAAGCGAACACATCATATTACGCTGTTGACATCATTGCTTGGGCGGTGGTGCGGAATGAAGGTCGAAAAGAACGGCACAATTGTAGGGATTATGCAGAGTGAGGACCCTGTAAAGGTTCGTCTTCAGGTGAAGCTCGATGAAGAAACACTTGAACAACGAGTGAAGCCGTTTCCGCAATCGGAACAGGAGAGGATGGCTCAGCAGATGACCGAGAACATAGCCAAGCAACTCCGAACCACGATCCCGGGGGCAGTAGTTATGGGGCCAGGCTTCACAGGTGCGGCAGGTCCCCATATCGAGGAATGGCTCGTTCCGGCAGATCAAGCTGCGAAGCTATCGATCGGAAAGAGAGTAAGAGTTAGCCTAGAACTCCTCGAAGAAGACTAGGCTATCTCCGCAGGACAAATCACAATTCTTCTGAGTTCATATCAATGAACCCATCCAGTCTCAAGCTTGGCATAGAAAGATGAGATTTGAAGAATGCAGCATAGTGAACGACGTCAACGGGAAAGGTGTGAGGGAAGTGTTCTTTCGCAAAACCTTAGTTCGGTAATTCTTGTGCGCTCCATTGAGTCACGCATCAGACGAACGCTTACTTTAGGTAACGTCGCTTCTTCGTTTGGTCGAGTAGATTCTTGGGACTGTAACAAACCGTTTGGTTCAGGGCTCTGGTAACTTGCCGTTGGGTAGGTTTTTTGATGTTAACTATCGTTGAGTGAGGGTTAGTAGCTACAAGCAATCGTTAACGGTCAAGAATAGTGTGTGTGGCCTGAACTGCGACCCACAAGAAACATGCCGCCGCCAACGAATATTACGCCGAAAAGCACTAGACCGCTGGCAACTAGAAGCCCAAGGTTAAAACAGTTAGGGCCCCACCAAGGCGAGCCGCATAGAAAAGTGCTCAGGCCTAAGACAAAAAGCACCCATCCAATCAAAAACAAAAAACCACCCACGTAACGACCGCGTGGATACAGCATCGTTATTCACAGCCATAGGATTCCATGTTTTGGATTCATAGCGGTTTGGTTTGACCAAACGGGATTTTACAGGGTGTGGCACCAAACAAGG
>Ga0326728_10004638_pt1 | contig 40204 bp, 39 predicted proteins | sample MB3enrmetagenome_FD_207602 | JGI IMG/M metagenome (GOLD analysis project Ga0326728, IMG submission 207602) | Lab enriched peat soil microbial communities from McLean, Ithaca, NY, United States - MB31MN | ecosystem: Environmental > Terrestrial > Soil > Wetlands > Peat | place: USA: New York... | reverse complement strand
CGGAGGAGGTAGGCCGGCAGGTCGGCCGCCCGAGCTACGGCCGCCTCCTCGACGGTCATCCCCTGAGGAATGTACCCGACCCGGATGTCGTGGGCCGCGGTCTGGTCGCTGACCACGTCCGGAAGGATCCCCCGCTTCGCGACCTCCGGGAATACGTCCGCCGCGTTCCCGAGAAGGCCGACCGAAAGCGCTCTACGCTCGCGGACGGCGCGTTGTACCCGGGAGAGGGCGTCGTCCAGGTCGCGCGCCTCTTCGTCCAGGTACTTGTGCTTCAGCCGCCGCTCGATCGCCCGAGGGTCGACGTCGACGATGAGGCCGACACCTCCGAGCATCGTGATCGCGAGAGGTTGCGCTCCGCCCATCTCCCCGAGGCCCGAGGTAAGGGTCCACCGCCCCGCCAGGTTCGACGCGCCGAACTCGATGCGGGCCAGGGAGGCCAGCGTTTCGTACGTCCCTTGGAGGATGCCCTGGGTCCCGATGTAGATCCAGCTGCCGGCGGTCATCTGTCCGTACATCGTGAGGCCCTTGCTCTCGAGGTCCCAGAACACTTCGTCCGTCGCCCACCGGGGGACGAGCAGGGCGTTCGCGATCAGCACGCGCGGCGCGTCAGGATGCGTGGGGAAGATCCCCACGGGCTTACCCGATTGGACGAGAAGGGTCTCGTCGTTCCCGAGGGTTTTCAACGCCGTGACGATACGGTCGAAGGACTCCCAGTCACGAGCCGCCTTCCCCCGGCCCCCGTAGACGATAAGGTGCCTCGGGTCGCGAGCGACCTCGGCATCGAGGTTGTTCTGGAGGAGCCGCAGGGCCGCCTCCTGGCCCCAACCTCGGCAGGAAAGCGCCGCTCCCCGAGGAGAACGGATCATACGGTCGGACTCCAGCGTCCGGGTCATCGCGCGAGGCAAGCGACCGCCCCCTAAGTAGGCTTCCTGAAGAGCCGGGAACGAAGCGGAGGGCCCGCTCGCTGTCCCACCGTCTCGGATGGTTGCGCGCCCCCCCCGCACTTCCTCCCGTTCGCCGGCAGGGCGTTCAGAAACCGGGCTGGGATCTGGAAAGGGCTGGCTGCCTGCGAGGCGCTGCCCCAGGGTAGCCCAAAGGTACAAGCGTCCGTTCTCAATCCGCTCGAGCAGGAGGGGAGCCAAGTGACGACCCCGGCCCGACCCGGCTACCGTGCCGCCCCCACGCGTCTCACCGAGGAGAAGCCTCTCGCGGCCCCGGTGCTCATCGCGCTGGGAGGCTTCCTCGTCCTTCTCGAGGGACTGCTGTTCGGCGAGATCATCATCACGATCGCCGGGCTTCTCCTCATGGGGTGGGCTCTCCTGGTCCGACACGAACCGCACCACCACGTGGCCAACGGGATCACGATCCTCCTGTTCGTCTTCCTGAGTTTCGCCTACGGCTCCGGAGGGTTCGTTTTCGGTGGCATCCTGGCGGGAATCGGCGCGATCCTGTCCGTCGTCTGGAGACCGCGTCCCTTGGCGGCCCCGGTCTCGGTCCCGCGATAGGAACCCACGGGGCAAATCCACCGGCTTCGGGAGGCCGGGTGCTCCCCCGGGGGAACTAGGTTCGGCCGGGTGGGAGGTCGGGCTCGCGCGAGTCGACCCTCGGGAAGCGCTGGGTTCACGATTCGCCGGGGAAATCCGATTCTTGGACCCGGTTCGGGTCCGCCCGCCCGCGGCGACCGGGATGACCCGCGGGACACCGATAGCGTGATGGGGCTTTCCATCGACCTTGAGGCGCGGCGATCCGCGAGGTCGGCCAAGGGTCGCGGGCGCACCTTGGTGATCCCGCGACACAGTTTTGTGAACGAAATGTATAGCCCGCCGTGGGACTTGCGCGGGCTCGCAGGCCCGATCGAGCATGACTCGACCACCAGCTCCTTGCCGAACGAGGGGTCCGGCATTCTGGGGGGTTCTTGTGGTTGGGCTTTTCTTGACCGCCGGGGCGCTCACCTCTTTCAGCCTTTCCGGAGAGAGGGCCGGACTCTCGTCGGATCATTCGACCCCCTCAACAAGTGGCCGACTCCACGCTTCCGACCTGAGGTCCGTGACGTCGCTCGGGACCTCGCCCCGTTCGGGTTTGGCGAAGGCGGGTCAGACCTCTGTCGTGGGAGGAAGGCTCCCCGATGGGCCGACTCCTTCAGGGGAACCCTGTGGCAACATCGTTTCGTGGGTTCAGAGTGGGTTGCAAGGCACCGAGCCCTGGTGGGTCGATCTCCAGGGAGGGAATTTCCTAGGTGGAATGAACCAAACCTCCACTGGTGCAACAGGGTTTGTCGGCGACGAGTTGCTCAACGGGACCTACAATTGGACGGCCGGCACCGGGGTCCCGGATGGCCGTGTGACTCCAGATGCGGGATCGTTCGTGCTTCATTGTGGCAACCCCTTGACCATCAACCTGAACTTCTCCGTTCCCAACGCCACCGTGACGTTCGAAGAGTCGGGGTTGGATCCGTCCGGGGACTGGTGGGTCAACATCTCGGGCCCAGTGTTCCCGGCGGGGTATTGGCTCGCGGCGACCAGCCCCGTGCTCGTTACTACGTTGAACTCCGCCGCCTACAATTTCAGCGTCGTGCCGCCCGGAGAGGGCGGGGTAACGGCCACTCCCAGTGCGGGCACGCTGAAGGTGGGCGTTAGTCCGATTTCCGTCTCGTTCAGCTTCCGGGCGAGGGTCTTTGACATCTCCTTTTCGCCGCGCTTCGAAGGGACGGGTCCGGTACCCTGGTCTGCCGAGGTCTTTGACGTCTACTACATCAATGGGTCGGGTGGAATCTCAACGGGTTCCCATCTCTTCGCGAACGGCACAACGTCGGCCCCGCCCGTCGGTCTGGCGAACGGTACGTACGTGTTCAACGTGACCGTTCCGGGCGGTTACTCCGCTTCCCCCTCCGGCGGTTCCCTGCACGTAGACGGAACCGGGTTCACGGTGAACGTGACGATATCGCCGATCGCCTCGGGAGGGGCATCCGGGTGGTGGACGTGGGGACATGTCGTGGTCGTGGGTTCCTCGGTTGCCGCTGCGGGGGTCGTGTTGGGAGCCGTGCTCTACCTGCGCCAAAGGCGTCGGACCGCACTCCCCCCGTAGGTAGGAGCCTTAGCTGCCCGCCTCCCGGCCGTTTCCCCTAACTTCTCGGAAGAGTTCAACTCCCGCGCTCTGCCGGCGAATACCGCTTCCTAGACGCGGAATCGCCCTGCCAGCGCGGCGACGACCCGACTGGCCCACGGAACGTCGATGGGCCGTGCTCGGCAGTTTGGCTCGGGCGTCGGGGGAAAGCCTTACTGCCCCAGGGCCGTAACTCACTCTCGGATGCCGCCATAGCTCAGTCGGGAGAGCGGCTGATTTGTAATCAGCAGGTCGGGAGTTCAATCCTCTCTGGCGGCTCTTAGTCCCCGAGCACTGGTTTCACCGTCAGCGAGATGGCCGACTCTCAACCCTTGGCCTAGCCCTCGGGCTCTCTGGCCCGACCCGTGCGGCACCCGGACGCGACCCGATCGGAAAGCGCGACCCCGGTCAGCATAGTGCCCATTTCATTTTGCAATATGGACAACAGTTAAGTACCCCGGTCACCAGCGGCCATCATGTCCGACATCGTCGACACCGCCGTAAGCGCCGGATCGTTCCGAACACTCGTCGCGGCCGTGAAGGCCGCGGGCCTCGTCGAGACGCTGAAGGGCCCTGGGCCCTTCACGGTCTTCGCGCCGAACGACGACGCCTTCGCGAGACTGCCACCGGGGACCGTGGAGGGGCTGTTGAGGGATATCCCGAAATTGAAGGCGGTCCTGACCTACCACGTGGTCGCCAAGCGCGTTCACGCGAAGGACGCGCTCGCTCTGACGCAGGGCGGGAAGGTCGCCCAGGTGCCTTCGGTCCAGGGCGCCCCGATCCGCGTGCGGTCGGAGGGGATGCTGAGGAAGCGGCTCGTGGTGAACGACGCGACGGTCGTCACACCCGACATCGAGACCAGCAACGGGGTCATCCACGTAATCGACCACGTGATCCTCCCCCCGTAGACGCGACGGCTCGAACCGATCGGCAGCGCGGCGATTCCGTCGTCGGCGGGACTTCGTCGCGACCAACCTCTTCCCTCCCATCCTCGGTGACGTCTCGGCGGACGCGTGGGCAGCCCTATGTTCGCAGCCAGCCTGGGACCGGTTCCGGTGGGCGGAAGTTCGGGGCGGGGGCTAGAGTTTCTTCAGAAGTGAGCGAAAAGCCACTCGTGAATCAAGGGAAACCGGCCGAACAGCGACAGGTGACCCTCCTTGGGCTCCAGGTGGATGTCGGCTTGGGGCAGGCGGGTCGCCAACCACGTGCCGTGGGCGAACGGGACCATCCGATCCTGTCCCCCCTGCCAGATCTGGGTGGGGACCCTGACGCTGGAGATCTCAAAGCCCCAGGGCCGGGTGAACGCCAGGTCGTCGTCCCGCCAGCCCGCGATCCCTTCGCGGAGGCCCTCGCGGGCCTCGGCCCCGAAGAAGGCGGCCAGCTCCTTCCGGAGGATTCGAGAGTCGATCCGAGGTAGCAGCGAACCGAACGACGCCACGACCGCCTCGGGAGTGGCCGACAAGAGCCCGGGTCGTTGGGGCGCTAGAAACCGCTCGAGCTCGGTCGGCCCCTTCAACGCGGCCGAGAGCTCGGCCACGTTCTCCTTGCCCTGACCCTCGAACCAGTCGAGGCCCTCGGCCGGGAACGGTGCGGGCGATGCCACCGCCGTGACGGCCACCACCCGCTCTGGGGGCAGGGTGGCGCAGGCGAGGGCGTGCGGGCCCCCTCCCGAGTGACCGTAGACGGCGAACCGGTCCAGCCCCAGCGTATCGGCGATCGCGAGGACGTCGGTGGCTCCGTTCGCGATATCTCGGCCCGGCATAGGAGTCGACCCGCCATAGCCCGGCCGATCGTACGCGATCAGCCGGATGCCGCGCCGACGGGCATCCTCGACCTGAGCCTCGTGGAGCAGGCGGGAACCCGGCGTTCCGTGGAGGAAGAAGATGGGGCGCCCATGAGCGTCCCCTTCCTCGAGGACCCGAAGGGTCCGACCGTCCGCAAGGTGCACATCGTGATCCGAGGCAGGCATGCTGGGACCCAGCAAGGCAACCCCTTCTCCATCAAAGAGCTGTGGGTCCAGCCCCCGTGACCTTCGTTGGGTCCCCGAGGGGATTCAGGTCAAGGGTATCCGGACGCCGTGAACCTGTGTCACGGCACGGTGAACACGAGCCTCTTTTCCTTGGTGGCCACAGTCCACGCCCGCTCCACGTCCGAAAGCGGATGAGCGTCGATCGCCACTCGGAACCGCGCAGTGAACAGGGCCTGAAGGAATTGGCGGATTCCGGTGAACAAGTCTTGGTTCGCCACCGCCCCCAGTCCGCTGCCGAGAATCTCGACGCCCGAGCTCCGAAGCTTCGAAGCTGCCAGCGAGATCGTCGTACCGGCAAGATCCCCGACCTGCACGTACCGGATCCGGGAAGCCCCGCGGGGAGCGTCGGGTCCCCCGAGTGCGGCGAGGATCGTCTCCGCGGTCGGGCCCCAGAGGTAGTCGAGCACGACCCCGATCTGGGAGTCACGAGCCTCCTTCCGCACCACGTCGCGGAGGGTTTCAGCGGGCTGGCCAAGGGATAGGACGACGTCCGCGCCCAGCTCCGGGAGCGTGCGCAGCTTCGCCTCGTCACGTCCGGTCGCGACCACCTTCCGTGCGCCGAGATGCTTGGCGACCTGGACCGCCATCCGGCCCGAGATCCCGGTAGCCCCGTTGACCAGCACCGACTCACCCGGGCGGATAGGGGCGAGGAGCGTGAGCGGGACCCAGCACGACATGCCCGGGTTCGCCGCGGCGGCGACGGTCGCATCGTCGAGGCCGTCCGGCAACGGGATGAGCCGGGCGGACGGAATCGCCGCCCGCTCGGCCATCGAACCGAACGGTGGCCTCGGGAACGCGAAGTAGACCCGTCGCCCGTCCGGGGTACGGCCGACCCCGTCGACGCCAGGCACGAAGGGCAGCCGTGCGTCCGCGCTGTAGTGCGTCCCGGAGGCGCGTCCGCGAACGAGCGTGCTCACCGCGGTCGCCGTGACCGATACCACCGTGTCCCCGGGTTGCGGAGAGGGGTCCGCAAAGTCACCGTAGCATGGAGGATGGCCGAACTCGCGAACGATGGCAGCCTTCATGATTGCCCCCTCCCGCGACGCGTCGAACCCTAATGAGAGCAGGCTCTCGGTCCTGCCCTAACCCGGACCGCACGTCCCCCGGACGCTACGGAAGAGCGACCGGCTCGGTGGTACCGGTGTAGGATCCCGTACCTGCCACAACGAAGGAGAGTCCCATCCCCACGGGGCTGGTAGTGCCCATGTCGATGAGGATGGTGTCGAGGCTCGTGAGCGCGGTCGAGGTTGATAGACCGCTACCGAAGTCGGTGAACCCGGACGTCATCGCGAGAGGACCCGAGCTTCCCACGGAGAACGCAGCCTCTAGGCCCCCGGTGATGTTCAGGACCGAGAATCCGCCGGGTCCGTTCAGGGTGAAGAAACTCCCGGTGTCCGTCTTCACTTCAAACAGCACACTTCCGAAGGTGACCGTGGACGCCTCGACGGCTAAGGTGTACGTGTAGTCGCCCGCGTTGCACCCGTTGGCCATGAACGTGGAGCCGGCGGAGCAGACCGAAAAGACCGGGTTCGCGGCTGCGAACGCCGACGCGATCGGGGTGGAGGTGTTCTGGGGCCCGATGGTGCAGTTCTCGGACGGTTCGGATATGCCTCCTTCGAACGCCCCGCTGGTCGCGTTGACCACCCCGTAGGCATCGCTCCCCTGAACGGGACCAGCCGAGGGGTTGGCAAAGTCGCAGGTGGAGTACACGACGGCCCAGTTCAGGCCCGACGGCGAATCCAACACCGCACCCGATAGCAGCAAGAACTCGGCATTCGCCGAGGAGTGGTTCCGAACGAAGCCCACGATGGCCGGGCTGGTCAGGGCCACGGCAGCCGCGACCGTGCTGTTGATGAAGGTGGAGGGCAGCGCCGTCATATTGCCGACCGAGCAATCGGTCCCGCTGATGAGCCCCTCCTCCCGAGCCTGACCGTTCTGCACGACCAGGGTCAGCTCCGAGGTTCGAGGCGCGTTCACGTAGACCAACGCCCAGGTCGCGAGCTTTCCGTTCGAGTAGTTCCCCGTGTACGCGGGGATCGTGATACCGGAATCGCTCGTGGCCGAGCAGCCGGACGGAGGAGTGAGTTCGGAGTTGTTGGAGTAGGAGGTCGTGAAGTCGATGCCCCCGAGCTCAGTAAGGTACCAGGGGCCCCCGGCCACCCCACCCACGAAGGCGTTCGCCGCCGTGAGCGCGTCGGCCGAGGATTCGGGCACGACGGCGGGCTGGGTCCCGCTCGTACCGATAGGGATGACCCCTACCAGGACCAGGGCCAGCACCGCGACCGCCACCACCGCCACGACGATTACGACCTGGATCATGCGCCTCGGTGCGCGCTTCGCCGGTGGAGGCGGAGGGGGTGGGACTCCCATGCCGATCGGGAACGTGGGGGGCGGGGGCGGCGGTGGAACGGTGGTTGCGGACGCTGTCATGGGTGACATCCGCCCCCAGGGCTGGCTGGTATTTCAACCGAATTGGGGATGCGCTAAGACGGTAGGGCCCTGTGGCGCGCCCGGTCTTGCCCACCCCTCTTCGGGGCTTCGGATACGCCGCAGAAACCTCTCCTCGATACGGATAGCTTGATAATCCCCGATACGCATAGATACGCCGATGGCTCCGCACCGGCGCTGGCGACGAGCTCCGCGTCGCGGTATTAGTGAGATCATTGGCGCCGTCCTGCTCGTATCGCTCTCGGTGGTCTCCGGGGTCATTCTCTGGTCCTTCAAGATCAACCTGCCCCCCCCTGTCCCTTCCGTCTCGTTCGTCATCCACTCGGGGGGAAGCAACCCCGTTTGGGGCGACCCCACCGACTGTCAGCCCTGGGGATACGGCCTCAACGCGTACAATCCTCCGATGTCGGGTACCGCGCTGAGCACCTGGTCGAACAAGTGGAACGACCAATGCGAGAACACGGTCGCCGGGAACTTCTCGGAGCTGAACTCTAGCGAATTCGTCATCTCCGCGCATTCCCCGAACACCATCTTGCTGAGCCAGATCGACCTCACTTTCGTCTGCAACAACGCGAGCAGCGCGGGAGGTCAAACGATCCTTGTCAACGGGTCGCTGGCCTCGATGACGTGGTTCCCCGGGGTCTCGTCCCAACCCGCCGCCAACGCCCCGTATCTGGGATACTGCGGGACGTTCGATGCCGGCAGTACAACGGCGGCGAACGGGATCTATTACAATCGTCTCGGCCTATTCGTGCCGCTCCAGCAGGGCGTGAACGCCCTCGAGAACGGGGACACGTTCATCCTGTACATCCACAACGGCGGCTACCCGCTCGACTTCGAATGCGTCGCGAACTCGGCCGGGGTCGTCTTCGATGGGCAGAACCCACCCAACTACAACGGCTGCGTGACCGCGCTCCAAGGCAACGGCCGCCCCTTGGGGATCCCGACCCTGGATTACGACGACTACCATGGCGCCCCGCCCTGGTGTTTCACCAGCGTGAACGCGTGCACGATCTACCTGACGTACACGGGAACCCCGGCCACGGTCCTCGCGAGGATCCCGGTCTTCTCGCTCGCGCCTCCGACGGTGGTGTAAGGGAATAACCCACGAGGGCTGCATCGCCGGAGGGTTGGGCCCAGGAGTAATCGAACGATGTCTCCTCGCGGCCGACGGGCGTTCCGCCGAACGATCTTCCTCGCGGTCCTCGTCGTGGCGATCGTCGTGGTGGTCCTCGTCGCTCTGATCGCCGAGAACGTCCTGGTCCTGCCTTCGAACACCCCGGCTCCGGTGACCATCTCCTACGTGGACCTCAAGATCCTAGAGGGGAACGGCGCGAACAACGAACCTTGGTTCGGCCCGAACTTCATCAACTACTCGGGAGGCGAGGGATACCCGATCCAGGTGACCCCGGGGGGGACGTGGACGGTCGTTTGGACGTTCATCAATTTCGATAACGTTACGCACACGGTCTACAAGGTGGCGACCCCGACGCCCCTGTTCACGATCGCGAGTACCCTGCCGGGGCTCCCGTACTCCCTGCCCGCGGGCAACGACCATGGTGCGCTCGCGATCAGCGTAACGGCTCCGTCCAGCCCGGGCGCCACCTACGCGGTCACGGTCGTGGTCGACGCCGGGTCGGTGAGCTGACCCGACCGCGCACGGACCCCTCGAGGGCCGGGCGGGGGACGAACTTCGTCGTCGTCCGGTCGCGGGCTTTCTATGGAGTCGAGGACCGGGTGGCCGCCCAGCTCTCGGCGGCCTTGAGGTGAGGGGACGGACTCATCCCTTCGACGACCTCACCGATACGACCCTCGGCGTCCACGAGGAAGGTGACCCTCTTCGCCCACCCGAGGAGCCCCAGGACGCCGTACTTCCGGGCGATCTCCTTCGACCGGTCCGCGACCATCGGGAATCGGGAACCGCACTTCTCCGCAAACGCCGTCTGCGTCTCCGCCGCGTCAACGCTGACCCCGACCACTTCGAGCCCGGCGCGTTGGAACTCGTCGTACCGCTGGGCGAAGCCTCGCGTCTCGAGAGTGCAGCCGGTCGTGTTCGCCTTGGGGAAGAAGTAAAGGACGACGGGTCGGCCCCGATACGAGGCGAGCGTGCGGGTCGTCCCGTCCGGGAGCAGGATCGAGAAGTCCGGAGCCGCGTCACCTACCGCAAGCATGAGGAACGGAATACGGGGGCCTATTTTACGAGGCCAAGCTGGGTGCGCTCCTCTTCGCTGAGCGGCGGGCTTGCGGCGAAGCCAAGGATCTCCTCAAATCGTTCGGGGGCCGGAAGCGGAAGAACGGCCGTGACCACCCACGGGAAGTCCAGCACGTAGCGGAGAGCGGCTTGGGCCAGCGTCCGACGGCGGGCCTTCGTCAGGAACCCGAGGGCCAGGACCGGGTCGAATTCGCTCTTCAAGCGTCTCAGGTCGAGCGGTCCCTCCCCGGGACCCGCGAGGGTCGCCGCCGCCGCAAAGCGGCTGCCATCCAGCCGCCCGTCCGAGAACGGGTCGCGGGCGATCAGGCGTGCCTCGAGCTTCCCGCTCTCAAGAGCCATCCACGGCACGACCTCGTGGTCGAGCAGGGAAAGCTCTCCCGCGAAAAGGGCGGGTGAGCGGGCGGTCCCGGGAAGGGCGAAAGGGGTGGGGGGAAGGCGGACCGCCCACAGAATCTTCTCACCGCCCGAGGGGGTGGGAGGGAGGGATGCCGACGCTTGAGGGTCGGCCGAGCCGCCCAGGGTTTCCGGGCACCACTCCACGACCGAAACCAGGGCGGGAGCAAGGCGACGAGAACTATGTTCGAGAGATTCCCTCAAAGCGGCCCCGAGGTCCTCGACCGGCGTCGGTCGCCCTCGATCGAGCCGCTCCCGCGCGAGAGATTCGACCGAGCGTCCGACGATCACCTCGAGCACGGGGTCCGGAGCGGGAAACGCTGCGGCGATGAGTCGTTCCGCCCGTTCCGGGAACCGAGCGTCCGCGACGTCGAACGTCGTGACCCCCCGGTCCCTCGCCTGACGGAGCAGCGCTACCGCGCGGGCGTCCGCGGACGGCGGGGCCACCGCCGGTGGGTCGACCGAGATCGTGACGGCCGAGAAGGAGCGTTTCGTGCCGGGGACCGGACGTCGTTCGATGGACGGGCGTGAGGGGTTCGCCATGCTGGCTTCCCCCGCACCCAGGGAAACGTGGTACTCAACCGTTCCGGCAACCCGTCCCCCGGCATTCCTTATCCCCGGCAGCGGGTACCCGGACGATGACCCCACGGGCCAGCTCCCGACTGCCGCTGACCGAGCGGCTTCGTCCCTCGCATCTCGATGAGATCGTCGGGAACCCGAGGGCCCGCTACGAGCTCCGCGCCTGGGCGACGCAGTGGCAAGAGGGCAGGACGCCCGGGCGACGCGCGGCCGTGCTCTCCGGCCCCCCGGGGGTTGGAAAGACCACCGCCGCCCTAGCCCTCGCCTCCGAGTTCGGGTGGACTCTCGTGGAGATGAATGCCTCCGACGCTCGGAACGAGACCGCCATCGAGCAGGTCGCCGGTCGGGCTTCGGTGAGCCACACGCTCGACGAGGTGTCCTCGGGAAAGAGGGCCCGTCACGCGCTCATCCTGCTCGACGAAGCGGACTGTCTTACCGGCCGCCTCACCGAAACCGTCCGCTTCCGGCCCACGCCTTTGGGCCTCGCCGAGTTCCTTCGGGGACGCTACGGGACGGTCGACGCCCTCAACGCGGCCTGGGGCCTCTCGCCCAAGGGAAAGCCACGCGCGTTCGAGGACTGGACCGCGGTTCCGCGCACGCCGGGGAATGCGGGATGGGCGCGCCTTCCCGCCGCGCGCCAGGACCTGGTAGAGTGGAGGTCGGCCGGTCGTTCGATGGACCTCTCCGACCGCGGAGGGCTCGGCGCGATCGCCCGCCTCGTCCGTGCGACGCACCAGCCGATCGTGCTAACGGTCAACGATGACAGGACGTTGACCCGCTACTCCCCCGTGTTCCGAACGGGGGTCGTCCGGATTCACTTCTACCCCGTGCGGGACCCCGAGATGGCGGCGTTCGTGCAGCGCGTGGCCCGGGCCGAGAGGATCGTGTTGCACCCTGGGGCGCTCGAATCGATCGTGAAGCGGGCCCACGGGGACGTTCGGGCGACGCTGAACGACCTCGAGGCGATCGCCCCCCTCGCCCCGGGTCCGTGGCAGCTCTCGGTCCTAGGTTTCCGGGACCTCGCTGCCGATTTCCTGGCCCTGACCGAAGAGGCCCTTACGAACCCGCGGTACTACCGGTCGGTCGAAGTGCAGGACCGTCTTGACGCTCCTCCCGACGACCTGCTGCCGTGGATCGAGGAGAACCTGCCTCGGTTCGCGCCGGACGCCGGTCATCGCGACGCGGCGTTCCGCGTCCTGGCCGTCGCGGACCAGTTCCTCGCTCGAGCCCGGCGGGCGCGGGTCTACGGATTGTGGAGCTACGCGTCGGAGCTCATGACCGGCGGGGTCTCTCTCATCCTGCACGACGGACCGGGAGTAGGACGGAGCGCGGGCGTGTCGTTCCCACAGTTCCTAGGGGCGATGGGAGCCTCCCGCGGGCTACGTGCCACCCGGGAGTCGCTCGCGAAGAAGGCCGGCCACCGATTCCACCTCTCGACCGCCAAGAGCCGGGAGGTCGTCCTCCCGTTCCTCGAACGGATCTTCGCGGCGGCCTCGGGACGGGGGACGCGGGCAGAGCTTCGGCAGAGGGCGGCCGATATCTCCCGGGAGCTCGAGCTGACCGCCGAGGAGGTCGGATTCCTCTTGGGTGCGGAACCCGATTCCCGGGCGGTCGCCGACCTCGTCGACGGAACCTCATCGCCGTCCGCCGGCGGGCCGGAGGATGACGAACCCCGGACCGGGGCGGGCGCAGCGGAGCCGGCGTCCCGGGGCCCACCGGCGAGACCGGTGCAGCGGCAGCTTTCGGATTTCGGGACGAGCTGAAGGTCCCGGTGCTCGGCGGCCCTCGTTACCCGAGCTTGGCGTGCACCGATATCGCGACGTTCCCCTTGAGGGCGTTCGACATCGGGCAACCCTGTCCCGCCGCCTGAGCCGCCTGCTGGAATTCGGCCGCGCTGATCCCCGGAACCTTTCCCGTGACGTCGAGCTCCATGGTGGTCACCTTCCAGGCGTCGCCGACCTTGTCGAACGTCGCGGTCGCGGAGACGGTGAGCCGCTCGGGAGGCTTCTCCATCCGGCTGAGGCCGGCGGAGAGCGCCATCGAGAAACACGCGGCATGCGCGGCCGCGAGCAGCTCCTCCGGGCTCGTCTTCCCCCCGGGATTCTCGGTCCGAGATGCCCAGGAGACCGGCATCTCGCCGAAGGCGCCGCTCGTGCCCTTGACCGTTCCGTGACCGTGGACCAGGTCGTGTTCCCAGACCGCATGTGCTGACCGCTTCGCTGCCATCGGCCGACCGAATTTTCCGACCGATTTAACCTCGCGCTTTCGCGTTCGTGGGGTCCGGGCAACGCTTTCCGTGAGGGTGTCCTCCGGACGTCGTGGCCGTCGCTCTCGCCGACCTTCCGCGGTTCCTCGTGCTCGAGCCGCTCTCGACCGTTCGGGTCGAGATGCGGCTGGTCTCGCCCGCATGCGAGATCGACGTCGAGCTCGACAATCCCCGGCCGGGTCGGTCGTTCGTGCTACTGATCGGGCACAAGGACGGCCCGTTCGTCCAGCGCGTGCGCCTTGCCGGGAAGGCCCGGATCTACTTCGACCCGCAGTCGCCGGGGGAGTACGTGTTGCTCGTCGCGAACCCGCAGAGGGAACCGATCGTGCTCCGGCTGAAGGCCCGCGATGTGGGTCCTGTAGCGACCGTTACTTCCCTCCGCCGGAGCCCGGGACGGACCAAGCGCGGGACCTCCCGTCGCCGCCCTTCCGCTCGTCGCTCCTCCGCGAAGCCCCGGTCCGTCCGCTCGCCCGTCCCTCGGCGGCGGTGATGGCAACGCGGCGCGCTCCCGCCCGCCCGACGAAGCATTGAAGGTCCCCGACGCTTCCCGCCGTCGGGGTCGGGCAGCGTGGCGGAGTTCCTCGTCTACGTCGCGGTCTTCGTGACCGTCTTCGCCCTCGTCGACCCGATCGGCGCGGTCCCGTTCTTCGTTTCGCTGACGGAGGGCTTCAGCGAAGCGGACCGACGGATCGTTCGACGGCGCGCGGTCGTTGTCCTCGGTTCGGTGCTCGGGGTGTTCGCCCTCGTGGGCCGTTTCCTCTTTGACGCGTTCGGGCTCACGCTCGCCGCGTTCGAGATCGCGGGCGGGATCCTGCTGTTCATCGTCGCGTACGATATGCTCCACGGAGAGGTCACTCGGACGAAGCTGACGAACGAGGACCGGGAGGAGGCGATCGCCCGACGGGACGAGATCGCGGTGGTCCCGCTCGGGATCCCGCTCTTGGCGGGCCCCGGGGCGATCTCGACCGTGATGATCTACGAGGGAAGTGCCGGCAGCGACCCGTTCATGGTGGTCGTGGTGTTCCTCGCGATCGCATTCACTACGGCCCTGACGTTCTTCATCCTGAAGTACGGCCAGAAGATCTTCCGCTACCTCGGAAAGACCGGGATCATGGCGATGACCCGGGTGCTCGGCCTCTTGCTCGCGGCCGTGGGGGTCCAGTTCGTGATCAACGGGGTCTTCGGGGCGTTCGGCCACCCGTAGCCGGCCGCAACGTGCCGGAGCGGTTCGGTCGGGGCGACCCGAACGGAGGTGCGTTCGCGCCTCGAGCGCGTCCGACGACAGCTCCCGACGGGCTCCTCGGGTTCCGGTCGGCAGCCCACACCTTCTCGCCCGCCCGGACCGCGACGGGAAGGTCGTTCTCCGAAGGGGGAAACGCGCACTCGAAATCGTCCGTGTAGGCACAGTAGGGGTTGAAGGCCCGGTTGAAGTCGACCTCGTATTCGTCCGCTTCGTTGAGCTCGAGGGTAACGTACCGGCCGGGCCCGTAGCTCTCCCGCCCGCTCGTGAGGTCCCGGAACGGAACGAACACGGACGTCCCCACGCCCTCACCCGCGTGATAGAGGCGGAGGTGCCGAGGCTCTCCGCCGAGCGAGAACGTCAGGTCTCCGACCAGCCGCATCACGGCCTGGTTGTCCCGGTTGGTCCGGAGGTACGCCTCCTCCGGGGCCGGACGTCGCTTCAGAGTCGCAGGCACGCGGTACTTCGGGTCCGGGGGGAAGTACCGGAGGTCATGGAAGGGGACCCGACCGACCACGAACGGCGACTCGCCGTCGCGGGCCATGAACCCGTCCTTCATCTTACGCTCGGTCTCGAGCTCGCGTCGCCACTCGCGTGTCCCGGCCATTGGCGCCGCCGAAAGGTCCATGGGTTTAACGGTTCGCCCCGATCGTCTTCGGTTTCTGGGAAAAGTCCAGAACCATCCGCTCTTGGTCGAAGTACCGCCCTCCCCGTTTGACGCAGCGGGGGAGATGGCCGCACACGGAGAACCCGAACCGACGATACAGCCGTTGGGCCGTCTCGTTGATCGAGAACACGCTCAGGAAGATGACCTCCCACTTCGAGCGAGCCTCCTCGAGCGCCCTCTCGAGGAGCGCCGTCCCGACCCCTTTTCCCCGGTGGTCGTGATGGACGAGGAGTCCGAGCTCACCCACGTGGGAAACCTCCGACCCCGCAGCTTGGCCGACCCCCCCGATCGTGCAGCTGCCGACGGCGTGGCCGTCGACCGCCGCGACCAGGAAGATCTCCTCCCCCGAGAGAGCTCGCCGGAAGTGGCCCTCGAACCAGGCTACCTCGTCGGCCGGGGTCGGGCGGTCGGCGAACAACGTGATCCCGATCGGTTCGCCGGCGGCGCGCTCGTCGTAGAGGTGGAAGTAGCTCTCGCGTAGGTCGTCGAAGTCGCCCCAGCGCGCGGGCCGAACCTCAAGGCCGGCAGGAGAGGGCATGGTCCACCGAAGGCCGCAGGCGGGCCCCTACACGTAGCCGAACTGGCGCTTGGCGAACTCGCTCATCCGGTCCGGCGTCCAAGGTGGGTCCCAGATCAGCTCGACCGTGGCGGACTTGACATCCGGGACCTTCTCGATGGCCATCTTGACCTCTTCCGCGAGAATGCCCGCCACCGGACAGCCGACGGCGGTCAGGGTCATCTTGAGCTTCACCGTGTCGTTGGCCCACTCGAACCCGTAGATGAGGCCGAGGTCGACGATGTTCATCGGGATCTCGGGGTCGTAGATCTGCTTCAGGTTCTCGGTGATCAACTGTTCCCGCTGCGCGTACGGCCCGTCAGCCGCCGGAGCGAACGGGGGCACCGGTCCGGGCGAGGGCGTGGTCGCGGAATCGCTCATCGCCTCTTCCACGGGCCGGAGGCCTATAAGGGTGCGCGAGGCCGAAGTAACCCTAGGGTGACTCCCCGGCAACCCGTTTAAGCGCACCCCCGGTGGGTCGCCGATGCGCGACATCCACGCGATGTCTCCCGCCCAGGGCCGCCTGCGGCTCCGCTCGGTCGGGATCTCGGGCATCCGTAAGCCCCTGACGGTCCAGCGACGAGAGGGAACCCACACCTTGGCCGTGGAGTTCCACGTGGCGGTCGACCTGCCTTCGGAGCGGAAGGGTTCCGACCTCTCTCGGAACGCGGAGATCCTCGCGGAGGTCGTGGACGAGACCGTCACCCGACCCGTCGAGAGCTTGGAATCGGCCTGCTCCAGCATCGCCCGAGAGCTGTTGGTCCGTCACCCGTACGCCACCGAGGCCTCGGTCGAAGCGTCCGCCGAGTACTTCCTCCGCAAGGGGATCTCGGAGGAGAAGCGGAGCTTCGAGGATTACACGCTCCTCGCGGATGCGCGGGCCACCCGCAGTCCGGACGGCTCGGTGAAGCTGGCCCGCGCCGTCGGCGCCGAGGCGGTCGGCATGACCGCCTGTCCCTGCGCGATGGAAACCTGCCGCGGCCGGCTCACGGAGGAGTTCCCCCTTCTTGCGAGCCCGGAACTGAAGGACCTTCCGATGATCACACACAACCAGCGGAACCGAACCCGCCTCGTCTTCGAGCTTCCGGACGACACTGAGGTCGAGGCGGACGACCTCGTCGCGGCGATCGAGTCCGCCCAGTCGAGCCCAACCTACGCGATCCTGAAGCGGGGGGATGAGGCGCAGGTCGTGCTCAACGCCCACCGCCACCCGAAGTTCGTGGAGGACGTCCTCCGCGACCTTCTGGCGGGCCTGCCGGGCCGCTTCCCCACGGTGCCCGACGCCACCCGGGTCCGCGCGAGCACCGTGAGCGAGGAGTCGATCCACAAGTACAACGTGGAGGCCTCCCACCAGGTCACGCTCGGCGAGCTCCGTCGCTCGCGGTCGCCGTAGGGGGCCGGGAGCGACCGTGCGCTACGCGCTCGACGCCGTGCGGCGGCGTCCGGGCCGGTCCGCGATGACGTCGCTCGGGATCGGGCTCGCCGTGGGGCTGGTCGTGCTGCTCCTGGCCCTCTCCGCCGGGGTGGAGACGAGCGCGTCCACCCTCGCGAGCGAGAGCGGGGTCGACCTGATCGCCGCCAGCGCCAACACGACCATCCTCTCCGGCCAGTTCCCGCCCATCCAGGACGCCCACTCGCTCGCGGCCCGGATGCCCGAGGTGGACCCGAACATCGCGACCGCGAGCCCCTGGCTCGTTTCCGACCTGGTCCTGGGGAACGCGTCGCTGTGGGCTGCGGCGAACACAAGCTCCGTGCCGGGAGGCTGGGGGCCGACCGACTCCGGCACGATCGGTTGGATCCCGTCCGACAACTCCGGCATCCAGACCCCAGACCTCTACAACGGAACGGGGTTCACGGCGGCCGGGGACCCGCATTACGCCGGAGGCGCCTACAACGGGTCCGCGACCCACGAGATCGTGCTCGACCAGGCGCTCGCGGGCGTGCTCCACCTGCGGGTGGGGGACTCCGTATGGCTCGGGGCCGCGCAGCCGCCCTCGGAGGCGGCGCTCGAGGGCTGGTACGCGAACGCAACGGCGTTTCGGGTCGTCGGGATCTCGGGTCCCTTCTGGCTCGTCCCCGCCGCGCTGCTCGCCTTCGTCTACCTTTCCGAGCTCCAGGAGGTGCTAGGAAGCGCCACCCCGACGACCGACTACGCCTCGCTGGTCTTGATCCACCTCACCGACCCAACGACCGCCACCACGGACCAGGGCCAGCTCGAGGTCGCTTTTCCCCAGCTGACGGTCTTCACCCTATCGAGCATCCTCGGCGCGATCCAGCACGTCGTGAACCTCTACCGAACGTTCGGTGACCTCATCGGGGTGATCGGGATCGTTGTGGCGGCCCTCTTCACCACGACCGTCCTCCAGATGTCGGTCGACGACCGGTCGCGCGAGCTCGCCCTCCTGAGGGCCATCGGGCACTCGCGGCCGTCCGTCGGGTCGATGGTCGTGGAGGAGGCGCTCCTCCTCTCCCTGTTCGGGCTCGTCGTCGGCCTCCCGCTCGCCTACGCCACGGCCTACGGTCTCAACCTGTACCTCAGGAACCTACTCGTGGGGCTGCCGTCGTCGTTCTCGTTCGTCTCGTTCAATGGCGGAGTCCTGCTCGACGGGCTCCTGCTCGTTCTCGCGGTGGGCCTCGTCGCGGCGATCGCGCCCGCGGCCCGGGCGATGCAGCTGCCCGTCGCGGAGGAGCTCCGAGCCCCGTGACGCGCTGGGGACGGGGACGGTCGCTGCGGCACTCGCGGCTACAGCTCGTGCTCGCGGCCGCGGCGATCGCGACCGCGGTGGCGCTACCGGTGGTCCTCATCAGCGTCGGGGGCGGGGTCTCGGCTCACGAGCTTGCGAACCTTCAGAACGCCGGCTACCAGATCGTGGTCAGCGCGGCCGGGCTCCACGGGATCACGCATGCCCACGGCTACGCCGCGCAGATCCTCTCGATCTCGGGCGTGACGGCCGCGTCGCCCGTGCTCAGCGTCACGATCGACGCGTTCACGACCGCCGCCTCCGCCTCCCCGGTCCTCGCCGAAGGCGTGATCCCAGACCAGTTCATCCCGACGCTCGGGCCGAGCGAAGCCGGCCTCTTCCCCTCCTCGCTCCCGCTCGGCGACCCGACGGACCAGGTCCACTTCGCGCACGGGACGTACTCCGGCGCGGCGACGTACGACGTGATCGTCTCGACCCCCTACGCGGCGGCGCACTCGGTCTCGGTGGGTCAGCGGATCGTGCTGAGCCCGGTCAACAACTTCACGCTGGGGACAACCTACAACGTCACCGGGACGTTCGGAGTCCCTCCGACGGTCCTCGGACCGACCGGAGCGTTCGCGGTCCTCCTCCCCCTGTCGGACCTACAGACCATGACGGGGTACGCGGGCGGGTCGGCCGCCGCCCCGGACGCGGCCGACACGATCCAGGTCGCCGTGGCCGGCTCGATCGCCACCGACCCTTCGGCGCTGGACCAGCTTCGCGGCCAGGTACAGGCCCTCTTCCCCTACTACGGGGTCAGCTCGCTCACGCAGGAGGCGCAGCAGCTGCAATCCGCGAGCGGGGTACTGACAGGGTTCTACCTGGCCCTCTCCTCGGTGGGCCTCTCGGTCGGCCTCCTTTTCCTCGCGCTCGTCCTGCTGCGTCGCGTGGAAGCGGACCGAAGGTCGATCGGGGTCCGTCGCGCGCTCGGCATCCCCGGCCGTTCGATCGCCGCCGAGATCCTGTGGGATGGCGCGGTCCTCGCCCTCTTGGGCGCGGCCGCGGGCGTCCTCGGGGGGTACCTGATCGTCGAGGCTCTCGCCGCGTGGGCCACCTCGGCCGTCCAGGAGGCCGCCCAGCTCGCCGTGTTCGACCCCGTGATCCTCGGGGAGCTGGTCGTGGGAGTCGTGGGGCTCTCGTTGCTCGCCGGCGCGGTCGCGACCCGCACCGCGCTCCGGATGCCGATCTCGGAGGCGCTCCGTTGAGCGAAAGGACGGCCCCGCCCTCCATCGAGCTCTCCGCGGTCGTCCGCACCTACGGAGCCGGGACCCCCGAGGAGGTTCGGGCCCTGCGCGGGGTCGACCTCACGATCCCCCCCGGCGAGTTCGTCTCGGTCGCCGGGCCAAGCGGCTGCGGGAAGACGACCCTCCTCAACCTACTCGGCCTCCTCGACAGCCCGACGTCCGGCGAGGTTCGCTGGGACGCCGACTCGGTGGGCGAGAGGACCGACCGGGCTCGGGCCCGCCTCCGCCTCGAGGGGGTTGGGTTCATCTTTCAGCGGTTCTACCTCCTGCCGACCTTGACCGCACGAGAGAACGTCGAGCTCCCCATGCGGGCGCTGCATGTGCCCCGCGGCGAGCGGACACGCCGTTCGGTCCAGCTCCTGGAGGAGGTGGGGCTTGGGGGTCGGGAGAGGGCGTTCCCCCACCAGCTGTCGGGCGGAGAGGAGCAGCGGGTCGCGGTCGCCCGCGCGCTGGCCAACCATCCGGGCCTTCTGCTCGCGGACGAGCCGACCGGCGAGCTCGACTCGGGGAACACCCAGGCGATCCTCGCGCTCCTCGAGCGGGTCCGCCGGGACCGCGGTGCCACGCTCGTGATCGTGACCCACAACCCGGACGTCGCCCGCCGTGCCGAGCGCCACATCACGATGCGGGACGGCGCCGTCGTCGAGGACGTTCGGGAGGCCTAGGGGGTCGGCCGTGGCGCGGATCGCGATCCTCCTGAGGGACCGGTGCCACCCGAAGGAGTGCCAGTGGGAGTGCCAGGCGTACTGCCCTCCGGTCCGGATGGGACAGGAGTGCATCATCGAAGGACCCGACGCCCGGCCGATCATCTCGGAGAGCCTTTGCATCGGATGCGGGATCTGCGTCCACAAGTGTCCCTTCGATGCGATCAAGATCCTGAACACCCCGGAAGCGAACGAATCCGAGATCGTCCATCGGTACGGGTACAACGGGTTCCGGCTCTACCGCCTGCCGTTGCCCCCGGTCCGGGGGATCACCGGCCTCCTGGGACCCAACGGGACAGGGAAGTCGACGGCGCTCCGGCTGCTCGCGGGAACCGAGGTCCCGAACCTGGGCGATTTCGAGCACCCCGGGGACTTCTCGAAGGTCCTGGCCCACTACCGGGGGACGGCGCTCCACGCGCACTTCGAGCGCGTGGCGAAGGGCGAGCTCCGCAGTGTCGTCAAGCCCCAGTACGTGGACCGCCTCGCGGACGAGTCCGTGACCGCCCTCGAGTTCGTCGGGCAGGCCGGGGGCCGGGCCGCGAGCGTCCTGGAGGAGGTCGGCCTCGGAGGGCGGGGGGACCGACGTCTCGGAGAGCTCTCCGGTGGGGAGCTCCAGCTCGCCGCGATCGCGCGGACGATCGCGACCGACGCCGACCTCTACCTGATCGACGAGCCGTCGAGCTATCTCGATATCATTCACCGCCTCGAGGTCGCCCGGCTCCTTCGCCGGCTCGGGGAGACGAAGAGCGTCCTCGTGGTCGAGCACGACCTTGGGCTCCTCGACTACCTCGCCGACCAGGCGCACCTCCTCTACGGGGAATCCGCGGCGTTCGGGGTGATCAGCCACCCGATCCCGATGCGGTCCGCGATCAACACCTACCTCACGGGGTACCTCAAGGACGAGAACGTGCGCTTCCGAACCGAACCGGTCCGGTTCGTCGCGCACCCGCCGAAGCCCGCCGTGCGCCAGAACGTCCTCGTCGAGTTCCCCGCGCTCGAGAAGCAGTTCCCCAAATTCCAGCTCTCGGTCGGCGTCGGGAGCCTTGCGAAGGGCGAAACCGTCGGGGTGGTCGGCCCCAACGCGACCGGCAAGACGACGTTCGTTCGGATGCTCGCCGGCGTGGAAACCCCGACCTCCGGGACGGTCCCGCCGGGGGTCACTGTCAGCTACAAACCCCAATACCTCAAGGCGTCGCAACCGGCGAGCCTTCGGGAGCGATCGAACGCGCTCGCCGGGGACCCCACGTTCGACGACAAGCTGTTCGAGCGCGAGCTCGTCCCCGGGCTCCACCTGGACGAGGTGCTGGACGTCGCGCTCACCGACCTTTCGGGCGGCGAGCTCCAGCGGGCCGCGGTCGCGCTCGCGCTGGCCCGACCGGCGACGCTCTACCTGCTCGACGAGCCGTCGGCGTACCTCGACGCCGACGAGCGGATGTCGATGGCCCGCCTCCTGCGCCGACAGGTCGAGCGCCAGGCCGTGAGCGCGCTCGTGGTCGACCACGACGTCTATTTCCTCGACCTGGCCTGCGATGCGCTGATGGCGTTCCGCTTCGATGCGCCCGACGGCTCGAAGGGGCGGGGCGACGGGCCGTTCCCGATGCGCGAGGGAATGAACCGACTTCTGCGAACGGTCGACATCACGTTCCGCCGGGACGCGGAGACGCTCCGACCCCGGATCAACCGGGAAGGCTCCGTGCTCGACCGAGAGCAGCGCGCGAAGGGGGAGTACTACTATGAAGCCGCAGCCTGAGGCGCTCGCCGCCCAGCCCCAACTCCCGCACCTGGACGCCTCGGGCGTCTACCGTCGGCGAGGCCGCCTCTCCTACGGCGTCGTCGGTACCTACCTCATCCTGATCGCGCTGCTCTTCGTGATCCTGCCGTCCGCCGGGCTCCGGACCGGCTGGGCGTTCGAGGTCATCCTCTTCCTGTTCATCTTCTTCCTCGTGCGCTACCTCTCCACCACCTACTCGATCAGCGACACGCACCTGCGGGCGTGGCGCCTCTTCGGAAGCCGACGCATCCCGCTCGACCAGGTCCGCCAGATCGAGTACTCCAGCATGCGCGACCTCGGGCCCACGGGGTTCATCGGTTCGTGGGGATGGCGGGGTCGCATGTGGAGCCCCTCGATCGGTAAGTTCGACGCGGTCTACACGGACCCCGCCCGAGGGCTCCTGGTGACCGAGGGCGACGTGCCGATCTACATCAGCCCGGTCGACCTGCCCGGGTTCGCCCGGGAGCTTTCGCGCCGGGTCCGTTCGTACGTCGGCCGGCTCGAGGTGGACGTGGGCGACCCTCAGGCGTCTCCCTCCCTGTCGGAAGCTGAATCGTAGCCGCCCGCAAGCCGTGGGTCGTCGCGTTCGCGAGCCCTACGTCGAAGGGAACCGAGGATAGTCGACCAAGCCCTTCTGGCTCGCGCGCGGTGAGCAGAGCACGCATCTCGGGTTCTTCCGGACCCGGAGCTCGCGGAACCCGAGGGAGAGCGCGTCGAAGAGGAGGAGACGTCCGATCAACGGTCGTCCTTGGCCGAGCAGGAGCTTCAGGACCTCCGTCGCCTGAAGGACTCCGATCACTCCGGGCACGACACCGGCCACCCCCGTCTCCGCGCACGGGGGGAAACGGTCGGGGCGAGGCGGCTCGGGGTAGAGGCACCGGTAGCACGGCCCTCGCTGGGCATCGAAGACGCTCGTCTGTCCTTCGAAGCGCGAGACGGACCCGTAGACGTCCGGCTTCCCGAGCAGCGCGGCAGCGTCGTTGACCAGGTAGCGGGCCGGGAAGTTGTCGGTCCCGTCGAGGATGATGTCGTAGGGCGCGAGGATGTCGAGGGCGTTCCCTTTCGTAAGGCGGTGTGGGTGGCCTACGACCCGGGTCTCTGGGTTGAGCGCTTGGATGCGTTCCTTCGCGGCGTCCAGTTTCGCTCGGCCGACATCCCGTGTCGTGTAGAGCACCTGACGCTGCAGGTTCGAGAGCTCGACCGTCTCGTCCTCTACGAGGCCGATCTCGCCGACGCCCGCCGCCGCGAGGTAGAGCGCCGCCGGGCTGCCCAACCCTCCCACCCCCACAAGGACCACCTTCGAGCGTTTCAGCTTCCGCTGTCCCTCGACACCGACCTCGGGCAGGATGAGGTGGCGGCGGTACCGGCTCAGCTCCTCGCGGGAAAGGGCTTCCGCGATGGGGTGAGCCGTCCTCGACTTGGAACGCACGTGCGCGCCTCTTCCGCAGGAGACGAACCCTTCCTGACTATCGGAGCTGGATCAGGTGGGTGCAACGCATCCCGCCCCGACCGATCGAATCGAGCAGGTCCACGCCGGCGTGCCCCAGGAGCGTTTCGGTGAGATGCTTGTCGAAGACCTCGCACAAGAGGAACGGGTGCGCCATGGCACTGTGGCGGAAGACGCAGTTCGTCCTCGTGATTCGGAGGGTGCCGTCGGCGGCGCGGTCGGTCGTGCAGCGGAACCCGAGGCGGTTCAACGAGCGCACGACGCTCTCCGCGCGCTGCTGCGGTGTGCCCGAACGCGGGACATCCTTCGCGACCTCGCGGGCCATGCGCTGCGCGGCTTCGGCGAAGAGCGCGCTCACGTACTTCTCCCCCTCCTGGGCGAGCAGCTCGTCGACCACGGTATCGAGGATCAGGTCGTACTTCTTCGGGAAGAGATCCTGCGCCGCGCCGGTCAGCGCGAACCGTTTCCGGGGGCGTCCCACGCCCTCGCGTCGGAACGTCGGCACGACGAGCCCGCGCTCCTCCATGCGACCGAGGTGGCCGCGGGCGGCGCTCTCCTGGATACCCAGTTTCTGGGCGAGGTCGCGCGCCGTGCGGGGAGCGACCGCGAGCTCCTCGAGGATCCTCCCTCGGGTGCCTTCCAGCTGCTCTGCCCCGGTCATCGATTCCCCACGGTCGTGAGCCAGCCCTCTGATTTACACACCGCGCCATGCTTAAATAACGGTATCGGCTCGTACGCGGTCGATGCCGAACGAGATGCTGAGCGGTCCGCGCACGCTGGTCATCGAGGACCTGCATGCCGAGGTCGCCGGAAAGGAGATCCTGAAGGGGGTCAGCCTCACGATGAAGAGTGGCGAGCTGACGGCCCTCATGGGGCCGAACGGCTCGGGGAAGAGCACGCTCGCTTACGCCCTCATGGGTCACCCCAAGTACAAGGTCACGAAGGGAAAGGCGCTCCTCGACGGCCAGGACCTGCTCAAGCTCAGCGTCGACCAACGCGCCCGCGCGGGCCTGTTCCTCGGCTTCCAGTACCCCCAGGAGGTCTCGGGTCTCTCGCTGTCGAAGTTCCTGTGGACCGCGTACATGCAGACGCACACGGCCCAAACCGCCGACACGGCCCAGTTCGACAAGGACCTGAAGACGCACCTATCGTACCTCGAGATGGACGAGTCGCTCCTGAAGCGCTCGCTGAACGAGGGGTTCTCGGGCGGCGAGAAGAAGCGCGTCGAGGTCCTTCAGATGGCCACGGTGCGGCCGGTCTTCGCGATCCTGGACGAGCCCGACTCCGGGCTCGACATCGATGCGGTCCGTGCCGTGGGCGAGACGGTGGCCAAGCTCCACCGACCGGACGCGGGGATCCTCGTCATCACGCACTACCAGCGTATCCTAAAGTACCTGAAACCCGACCGGGTCCACGTGATGGTGGACGGCGCGATAGCGCTCTCGGGGGGCCGCGACCTGGCTGAACAGCTCGAGGCGAAAGGGTACGACTGGGTCCGCCTCGGGATCGCGAACACGCCGACCTAATCGGGTCCGGCGTTCTCCCGCGGCGGCCGATGAACGTTTCCCGAGTCCGAGAGGACTTTCCGATCCTCGCGCGCCCGACCCACGGGCGCCCCCTCGTCTACCTCGACTCGGCGGCGACCTCACAAAAGCCACGGAGCGTCATCTCCGCCGAAGAGCGGTACTACGAGGAGACGAACGCCAACGTCCACCGCGGGGTCTACACGCTCAGTGTCGAAGCGACGGACGCCTACGAGGCGGCCCGCGAGCGGGTCGCGCGGTTCCTCCACGCGCCGGACCCTGCGGGGGTCGTGTTCGTCCGTGGGACCACGGAAGCGATCAACCTGGTCGCGACCAGCCTCGGCCGCAGGCTGCTCACCCGGGGCGACCGGGTCATCTCCACCGTCATGGAGCACCATTCGAACATCGTCCCCTGGCACATGCTGCGGGAGTACTCGGGCATCGACCTCCAGTTCGTGGGAGTCGACGACGACGGCCGCCTCCGCCTCGATGGGCTGGACCGTCTTCTCGACCGGAAGACGAAGGTCGTGACCCTGACGCACGTCTCGAACGTCCTGGGCACCGTGAACCCCGTCCGGGAGGTCGCGGACCGCGCCCATGCGGCCGGTGCCCTGGTCGTGCTCGACGCCGCGCAATCGGCGCCCCACATCCCTATCGACGTCGGCGCCCTCGGGGTCGACTTCTTGGCGTTCTCCGGGCACAAGGCTCTCGGACCGATGGGGATCGGCGTCCTCTGGGGACGGACCGAGCTCCTCGAGGCGATGCCTCCCTGCATGGGCGGCGGGGAGATGATCCGAGACGTCCATCTGGACCGCATCAGCTATCGGGAGACGCCGGCCAAGTTCGAGGCCGGGACCCCGAACGTCGGAGGGGCGATCGCGCTCTCGGCGGCGGTCGATTACCTCGAGGGCGTCGGGTGGGAGGCGCTCCACGACCACGAGCGGCGTCTCCAGCGAAAGATGCTCTCGCTGGCGGCCGAGCGGTTTGGCGCGAGGATGAAGGTCTTCGGGCCGAAGGACGCGGCCGACCGCGAGGCCGTGTTCTCGTTCTCGCTGGAGGGTGCCCACCCGCACGACATCGCGAGCCTGCTCGACGCGCGAGGGATATGCGTCCGGGCGGGCCACCACTGCGCCCAGCCACTGATGGAGAGGTTCGGGGTCAGCGCGCTCACGCGTGCAAGTCCGTACTTGTACAACTCCGAGGACGAGGTCGTCGAGTTGTTCGACGGCCTCGAAGAGGTCTCGGCGGTCATGTCAGGGTCGCGCGGCTCGGTGACCCACTCGTAAGCCATCGACCTGACTCCCATCCTCCTTCGGGAACGGTCGTAGCGTTCCGATGGAAACCGATGCGTTCCGCGTGTGAAATCCTCTCGGGAATCGCGCTGTCGCCGTGCAGACGACCTCTAATTTAAATACGCCGGGGTGATGGAATTCCTCGAGGCTCGAATGGCACAATCGACGTCCGAGATCACTCCTCTCGATTACACGCGGTACGACTTCAAGAACCCTGAGACGTACCGTCTGCGGATCCCGAAGGGCCTCAGCCGCGAAGTGGTCCGTGCGATCTCCCGGTTCAAGAGCGAGCCGGACTGGATGCTCGAGTACCGACTTCGCGCGTACGAGCATTTCGTGGAGCGGCCGATGCCGGACTGGGGTCCGAGCCTGGCTGAGCTCGACTTCGATTCGTACACTTACTACGCGAACCCCATGCTCGAGGGAGAGACGAAGCGTAGCTGGGACGACCTTCCCGCCGACATCAAGAACACGTTCGACAAGCTCGGGATCCCGAAGGCGGAGCGCGAGTTCTTCGGCGGCGTTGGCGCGCAGTACGACAGCGGCACCGTGTACCACAAGATCCGCGAGGACCTCGCGGCGAAGGGCGTCATCTTCTGCGACACGGACACCGCGGTGAAAGAACACCCGGACATCCTGAGGAAGTACTTCGGCAAGGTCGTGCCGTACAACGACAACAAGTTCTCAGCCCTCAACAGCGCCGTCTGGTCCGGCGGCAGCTTCGTCTACGTTCCGCCGGGGGTCGACGCCGGGATCCCGCTCCAGGCCTACTTCCGCATCAACGCGCGCAACGTCGGGCAGTTCGAGCGTACGCTCATCATCGCCGACAAGGGCGCGAAGATCCACTACATCGAGGGATGCCTGCCCCAAGGGGAAGAGGTTCTGGTCGGCGACGAGCTGACCCCGATCGAAACGATCGAACGCGGCGAAACGGTGCTCAACAGCGAGGGGCTCGAGACGAACGTCGAGAAGACGATGGTCCGGCCGTTTGATGGGGACCTCGTACGGATTACCCCGGTTTCGGTCGGAAACGCCTTCCAGCTGACCCCGGAGCATCCCGTCCTCTGCATCCCTCGACGCAAGGTAGTTGTGGCTCAGCGTCACGATCGGCCACTCTCGGAGGTCGACGAAGAGCGACTACGGGCGACCGATCCCGAGTTCGTTCCTGCGGGTGAGCTCAAGGTCGGTGACTTCATCCGATACCCGATCAACCGGACCGAGCGGGATAACTCGAACCTCACGGAGGCCTCGCTCTCGCTGCTCGGCTACTACTTAGCCGAGGGGTGTGCCCAGATCATCAACGGCTGCGAGGCCGTGACGTTCACGTTCCATATCGACGAAGTCGATTACGTGGATGAAGTCGCCCGGTCCGTTCGGGAGCTCACGGGCAAAACGCCGTGGCAGGTTCCCCAGCCCGCGAAGCACGCCGTCACGGTAGGGGTCTACTCGCGGGCCCTCTTCGAGTTCTGCGTTCGTCACGCCGGCAAGTACGCCGACCAAAAGCGACTGAGCAAGGAGATCATGGACCTGCCCCCGGCCAAGCAGGCTGTCCTCTTGCGGGCGTACTACAACGGGGACGGCAACGTCTACCAACGATACGGCACCGTCCACCGTGTGACCACCGTCTCGCGACAGCTCGCCTTCCAGGTCCAGGAGCTCCAGGCTCGCCAAGGGATCTACGCGACCATCAACATCCGAGAGCCGTTCGGGGAGACGATGAAGGGCGGCCGTCGAATCTCGCACCGCCGGATGTACGTCGTGTACTATCAGGTGGGCAAGCGTGCCGAGACCGTCCGCCGCTCCGGGGACGCGTTCCTCGTTCCGATTCGGAAGATCTCTCGAAGCCCCTACCACGGGAACGTCTACAATTTCCACGTGGCTGGCGACAACAACACCTACCTCGTGAAGGGGTTTGCCGTCCACAACTGCACGGCCCCGATCTACTCGACCGACTCGCTCCACGCCGCCGTCGTCGAGGTCGTGGCCGAGCCGTTCTCGAAGCTACGCTACACGACCGTCCAGAACTGGTCGAAGAACGTCTACAACCTCGTCACAAAGCGGGCGGTCGGTTACGAGGGCTCGCTCGTCGAGTGGGTGGACGGGAACATGGGCTCGAAGGTCACGATGAAGTATCCCTCGGTCTACTTGCGCGGCCGCGGCGCGCGCGCCGACATCCTGTCGGTTGCGTTCGCGAGCGAGGGCCAGATCATCGACTCGGGCGCGAAAGCGGTACACTCCGCACCGGATACTTCGAGCAAGATCGTCGCGAAGTCGATCGCCATTCGCGGGGGTCAAACGAGCTATCGCGGGCTCCTGCACGTCGCGCCCGGCGCGACCGGGGTCAAGGCGGCGGTCCGTTGCGACGCGCTCCTCCCGGACGAGCGGGGCCGCTCGGACACGTATCCGTACAACGAGATCCACGAGGAGGATGCCACGATCACGCACGAGGCGGTCGTCGGAAAGATCGGCGAGGAGCAGATCTTCTACCTGATGAGCCGGGGCCTAAGCGAATCGGACGCGATCCACCTCATTCTGATGGGCTTCCTGGCCGAGTTCTCGAAGGAGCTACCTGTCGATTACGCGCTCGAACTGAACCGGCTCATCCAGATGGAGATGGCCGGCGCGGTAGGGTAGACAGCGGCCTCCCGGGCGGGGGGGGGTCCTCCCTCGCGGGTCAGTTCGATTTGACTAACAAGGTTTATAACTGTGGTCTAGCACGCGGGCCCAAGGTCTTGAAATGGTCGACGAAGGCGCAACAGACTCGACTGCCAGTTGGTGGGCCCGAAACTCTAGGGGTGTCTGGACGAGCTTCAGCGTGCTGCTGGGACTCGCTCTGGTCATCGATGGGTACTTGAAGTTCGCATCGGGATACAACAGCGGAAGCCCCCCGGGGATCGTCAACGATATCCAGAACGCGCAGGCCGCAAACCCATCCTGGCTCTCGGGCTGGTTTTCGTTCTGGGCGACCCAGGCCTCCAACAACCCCACGGGCCTCGTCTACTCGGTCGGCGTTTTCGAACTGCTCATCGGCCTCGCCCTGGTCTTCGGCTTCTTCCGCAAGTTCGCGTACGTCGGTGGAATCATCCTGACCCTTCTGATTTGGTCGATTCCCGAGGGGTTCGGTGAGGTCTTCCCCATTTCCGGATCGGGGACCACCGATATCGGGACCGGGCTCATCTATGCCATCGCGATGGTCGGGCTGATCGCCATCAGCGCGTCCGTCGGGCCCAACCCCTACACTCTCGACTACTACATCGAGCGGCGGTTCCCCGCATGGGCCCGCCTCGCGGAGTTCGGCACCCCCCTTTGGGGTCCCATGAAACCCCCGGTGGCGGCCGCACCGAAGGCTCCGGCGGAGTAACGTACCTACCGCCCCGCTCCAGACCAACCTTTTCGCACCCTTCCCAACGGTCGGGTCGCCCTTCTGGCGCGCTCTGGTTCCGGTAAGTAGGCTTCGAGCGCTCTCTCGCGCCGGGCCCTCGGTCCGTCAGCGTGCCGGACGCGCCCGTGGCACGCGCGGCACGTCCGTATGGGACTTCACGAGGTCGATCACCGCTACGAGGGTCGCGTAGGCGAGGTTGACCTCGGTCGCGAGCGCCTCGGGACGCCGTCGCCCCGGCATGTCCAGCACGGCGAGCGTCGAGCGGAGGAGCTCCGCGGCGGTCATGATGCTCGCGGGGTCGCGGACCGCGCCGGAGGGTTGGTCGACGAGCTCCCGGGTCTCCTCGAGGTCCTCGCGCAAGGACCGGTGCAGCTCTTGCAGGGCCTTCCGCGAGATCTTCGCCGGGTCAAGGAGTAGGGGCATGCGGTCGAGTTCCTCTGACCCCACTCGGGCAGGGTCGGATGAGCTCTCCGTGGGTCCGGTCAGTGACGCTCGCTCTTCGGTCGGGGACGGTGGGCCTTCGGTGTGTCCGCGTGGGATTTCACGAGGTCGACGACCGCAACCAGAATCGCGTTGGTGAGTTCCACCTCCCGGAGGAGCTCGTCGCGGTCGCGGCGACCGGGGCGGTCGAGGAGAGCGAGCGTCGCGCGAAGCAGCTCCGACGCCGGCTCGAGGGCCGAAGGGTCGCGGAGCGCGACCGCGAGGTGCCCGACCAGCGTGCGGGTGGCGACGAGCTTGGCATGCAGGGTCTCGTCGAGCGCCTGCAGGGCAGGGCCATCGAGGGAGGAAGGGTCGGGGTCGTTGGTCATGGGTCGCGGCGCTGGGTCGGCCACACCGGGGGAGCTTGAAAGGCGTTCGCTCAGCGAAGCTTCGAATCGAACCGCCAGTCGGACGCCGCCTCCGAGCCGGTGACGTCCAGCCGGGGGAGAGCGGGGTACTGTCCCTCCTTCCAGAGGATCTGGGCGCCGTCCCATCGAGCCTGGAGGGAGGGGTACAGGATCTCCCGTAGGCCGCTGATCGGAGCCCTGTCGTACACGTTCGCGAGGAATCCCTCGCCGATCATCCGGACCGCCTCGGACTCCGGCACGCCCCGGGATTCGAGGTAAAAGACCTTCTCCGGGTCGACCGGGGCCACCGAGGTCGAATGCGTCGCCTTCACGTCGCGGCAGAGGATCTCGAGGATCGGGATCGTATCCGAGCGCGCTCCCCGCGAGAGGAGCATCGCGTGCTCCGAGATCAGCGCGACCGTCTTCCGTGCTTCCGGCTCGATGCGCACGAGGCCGCGGCTCATGCCGCGAGCCTGGTCCGTGAACACGCCACGGGTGATCGACGTGCCGTGGGTGTCCGTGGCGACATGCGTCAGGTCGAACGAGCTGTCGTACGATTGGTCCTGGGCGCCGTAGAACGTCTGGAAGTCCTCGGCGACCGACCCTCGCCCGGTGAGCCGCGTGTGGTTGCGCATCTTCATGCGGTAGCCGCCGAGCCCGTTCCACATCCAGCCGATTCGGGAATCGGTGCCGGTGGTGGCGGTCCGCCGGTAGACGGAGACGGCTCTCAGGTCGGGCGCGTGCACGGTCAGAAAGACCGTCTTCGATTGGTCGGCGAGGTCAAGGTCGGTGTTGGAGGCGTACAACCGCTGTCCGTCCGCGGGTGCGTCCGTCGAGTACACCTCCTCGGTCGCGAGGAGCTGGGCTCCCACGCCGACCCGGATGGCGCGCCGCACGGACAGGGCCTGGTGGGGCGTCGAGAGAACGCAGAGCTCCTGGACCCGAACGGGATGAGGATAGTGATCCGGGATCTCGAGGCGGTACCCGCGGTTGAGGAGGGCCGCGGCGAGGGCAGAGAGCCGGTCCGCGGGCTCCTCCGTTCCGCGCAGGAACGCCTCCACCTCGGCCTTTCCGGAGCTCCAAACCTGGGCCATGGGGATGGCGCGGACTCCCGCCGTCCGAAGGTCCTCGGGAACGTCGACCCGCGTGCCCGAGATGTCGTGGACGACGCGGACGCTTCCCTCGATGCCGGGGGGTAGTCGTACGGGGCTCCCGGTGGCGCCGGGGTCGATGCCGGTCAGGTCGACGTTCGTGAAGTAGCCGTAGCCGCGGTACAGGGGGTTCGGCTCGATCTCCAGGTGGCGGAACCGGTCGTACGCCCCGGCTCGCCGGTGCGCGAACTCCTCCGAGTCGCCGAACTCCTTGGAAAGACGACCGACCTGCTCGGAGCTGAGCCACTGGTCGAGCTGGCGTACCCCCGAGGCCATTGGATTTACACACTCGAGTGTGTTTATAACATGAGCGGCCCAAGCATGGCCCGAAGGAATGCCGCCCGAACCGACGGTGGGAGCCCTGCGGATCTCGAACGCGCCGGATCCCGGCAGGGGCCGTTCGACCTCCAGGAAGGCGTTTAGTAGGTCCTGACGGTGAGTTCCGCGTTGGTGCCCCATGGCGTATGACATGTACCAGGAGGTAATCCTCCAGCACTACCGCACGCCGAAGAACTTCGGCCCGCTTCCGGACGCCAACCGAGAGGGAGAGGAGTCGAACCCGCTCTGCGGCGACCACATCACGGTTCGACTGAAGGTCGACCCCGCGTCGCAGAAGATCTCCGAGATTCGGTTCCAGGGCGACGGTTGTGCCATCAGCGTGGCGAGCGCCTCGATGATGACCGAGAAGGTCGCCGGCCTGACGCTCGAGCAGGCGGGCCGCTTGACCCGGGACGACGTGCTCCAGCTGCTGGGGATTCCGCTCTCGCCCGCCCGCATCAAGTGCGCCCTCACCGGGTTCGCGGCCCTCGGTCGCGCCCTGAACCCCGGCCCTTCCTCACCGGGCGCGTGAGGAGCCGGTTGCCCGTCGCGGCGTCACCGTGTCCTTCCGTGTCGGGACCCGCGTCGCCCGCCGCCCGGTCCGGGGGGCGTGAACGATGATCACCGTCGACCCGAAGACGTGCGTTCTTTGCGGCCTCTGCACCGCGGTCTGCCCTCCCGATGCGATGGAGCTCACCCCGACACGGCTCGTGGTCCATTCGAACTGCACCGACTGCGGCTGGTGCGTCCCCTACTGCCCGGTCGGGGCGATCTCCGGGGGACGGACGGTGCGTCGGCGCTCGCGGGGCTCAGCGTGACCGCGGCGCCATAGCGCCGGTTACGACCGTGGCACTCGAGGATGGACCGGACAGGGACGCTTTAGGCGGCAGAACCGGCACTTCTCAACGGGAACCGGCGGGATGGGCTTCCGCAGGTGTCCGTACTTCCGGCGTGGCATGGTTCCCGGGTTCCCGCCAACCCTTGGTCGCTTCATCAACGTGACGCGCTGACGACCCCGCGGGGGGTTGCGGTCGACGCCCGCCGACGTTTCAGGGTGCGCGCCGCCCAGGGTCAGGGAGGAGCTGCTGGCGCGTCTCCGCCAGCGGTCGGACCCGTCTCCTCGAGGATCGAACGGCCATCCACTTTCTGGACGCGGATCACGCGGTCGGCGATTGCCGCCAGTTGGGACTCGTGCGACACAAGGATGACCTGCGGCAGGGCCAGCTCCTCCAGGAGCTCCCCCATCCGGATCACCTGCTCGGGGGAGAAGCCATCCGTCGGCTCGTCGAGGAGGATCGTATCGAGGTGCAGGCTTCCCATCGCCCGAACGACCTGAGCGAGCGCGAGGCGGAACGCGAGCGCAAGGCTCGTTCGCTCGCCTCCGCTCAGCGCCTCGGCGGGGGTCCACTCACCCTCGATCATCACGAGGGGTGTGAACGCCGGGTCGGTTCGGGCGACGAGCCCCGGGTCGTCCACGAGCGACGCGAAGTACCGCGCGAAGTTCCGCTCGAACAGCGCCTGAGCGTGCGTGAGGAGCTTCTGCTCCATCGTGAGGACCATGGCGCGGAACGGTCCGCCGACCCACGTCGCTTTCGCCTCGACCTCGCTGGCCTCGGCCAAGAGCTCCGCCCTCTCCCGTCGGCCCGTCTCCGCGGCGGCCACCCGTCGGACCGCCTCGTCCAGCTGCGCCTCCAGGCGGACCAGGGTGGACCTCTCCGCGGTCAACTGGTCCTCGGCGGCCGAGAGGTTCCGTTCGGCCTCGGCGACCGCCACGCGGAGGCCTACTGCCTTTTCACCCGCTGCGCGCAAGGAGGCGACCCGTCGCGCCCGTTCCTCCAGCCGTGCCTTGAGGAGAGATGAGTCGCGCGCGAGACGGTCACCGTCGGCCTTCAACGTCTCGAGGGCCCGCTCGATCCCCCGCCGGCGCTCCGCGGCGAGCGCGGACCGCTCGACGTCCCGAGAGGCGGCGGCCTTCGCCTCCTCCGCCCGAGCGACGTCGGCGCGGAGCGACGATTCCCGAGCTTCCTCGGGGGACAGCTCGGTCACCCTGAGGGTGGCCGCGGTGGTGGCGTGTTCCGCTGCGTCCTGCTCGCGGAGGGACCCTTCGAGCGCTTTCTTGGCCCTGCCGAGAGCGACCCGGGAGGCGGCCCGGCGCTTCTCGGCCTCTCCCCAGCGTTCACAGGTCCTTTCGAAAAGCTCGCGAGAGCGACGTTCCTCCTCGATGTGGGTGCGGTGCGCTTCGGCCGCGGAGAGCTTTGACCTAGCCGTCCCGACCGCCGCGATGGCCTCGCTCCGGTGCGCCCCGAACTCATCCGGGTGCACCTTCTGGTGGCAGCGGGGGCAGACGCCCGCGTGAAGGAGCTCCTCCACCTCGGCGAGCGCGCTCTCGGCCTGCGTAACGGTCTGGAGGGCCGCGGCCTCGCGTTGACGGGCGGCCACGAGCCGTTCGTCCAACTTCGCGAGGCTGTCGGACGTAGGGGGTGTCGGCTCCTGGGTCGGAGCCTCGACGAGCGCCTCCTCGTTCGCACGCTTCGCCTCGGCCTCCTCGTTCCGGTGCTGTTCGACCAGAGCACGGGCGTCCGTGCGCCGGCGTTCGGCCGAGGTCAGGAGCGCACGGGCTTCGGAAAGCGAGCGAAGGAGGGCCGAGCGACGTTCGAGCTCCCCCCGTAGACGGAGGAGCTCTTCCTCCGCTGCGGCCAGGGTCGAGCGCCGTGCGTCGAGCGCGTCCGCATCCGTGCTCGCGGCCGCAGACTCGGCTTGCCGACGGGCGGCCTCGGTCGTTCGATCCTCGAGGACCCTGAGCTGTTCCTCGAGCGAGCGCCGGTCGACCTCCTGCTCCCGCTCGAGGCTCGCGCGTTCCCGCTCGTCGGCCTCGACCTTTCGCACGGTGGCCTCGAGCTCAGCGCGGACGGCCCGAAGCGAAGCGACGGTCGCCTCGCGCGCCTGGAGCGCGTGGTCCAACGTCAGTCGGTCGACCCGGAGGCGGTCGGCCTGGCGGTTCCCTTCCGCGAACTCCTCGTCAAAGTAGCGCAACCGGTCCGCCTCCGCCCTGCGGGAGGCGGCGCTGCGGCGGAGGTCGGTCGCCAGCTCCTGGGCGTTCTCAGCGGCCGTGCGGTACCGCTCGACCCCGAGCGCCTTGCGAACGGTCTCGAGCCGGTCCTGGGGCCGGGCCCCCAGGATGTCGCGCATGCGCTCCTGGGGGACGTAGACGGCCCACCGCCAAAGGTCCGAGTGGGCCTGCGGACTGGGGTTGTCGGGGAACCCGAGGAGCTCGATCACCTGCTGGCGGAGCTCGGTCGCCGAGTACGATGTCTCGTTCCCGTTGACGGTGAAGCGGATCCGTTCCGGCTCGAACGTCTCCTGCCCCTTCCGTCGGACCCGGCGGAACCTCCGGAAGATCTCGTACTGGTGGTCCGGTCCCTCGAACGCCACCTCGACCTCGGCATGGGTCGCCCCGTGCCGGACGAGGTAGGCGGCGTTCACCTCCGCGACCCCGAAGAGGGCCATCTCGATGGCGTAGAGGAGGCTCGTCTTCCCGGCGCCGACATCCCCCGCGAGGAGGGTCGTGCCGCTCGCGAACTCGAGCTCCGCGGCTTCGTAGCTGCGGATGTTCTTGACCCGGAGACGGCGCAGCTGCACGGTCCGCTCCTACGTCCCCGTCCGTTCAGGACGGACCGCGATCAGCCGGCGGGCGCTGCCGAGGCGCGCGTTCGCGTAATCCTGGCGGGACTCCCCCTCGACCTTCGGCATCCCGAGCTCTCGGAGGAGCTCGCGGACCCGTCGCTCCCCCTCCGTGCCCTCGAGCCACGCGCGACCGACGATCGTCTCGGCCAGGAGGCGCCGGATCTCCTCCGTCTCGACCTCCGACTCGGAGGTGGGTCCCACCCCCTCCTCCTGCGCGGGGGCCAGGTCCCGCACGTCCCAGTGGACGGTCCCCGCCTCGGGGCCTCTTTGGCGTGCGAGCTGGGTGAGCGCGAGGCTCGCGATCGTCCCGTCCGCGAGCGTCCCGTGAACGCGGGGGAACAGGAGCGCGCCGCGTTCGCCCTCGAGCGAAAGGCGCTGTTCCAGCTCCGAGCGCGCCTCTTCGGCGGTCTTGCCCGAGACGTCGACGTCGACCAGGTGCACCGCGTCGCGGGGGGCTGTGTCCACGAACTCGGCCCGCGGTCGTCCGCCTTCCACGGTCACGATGACGACCCCCTGATGGGTCCGTCCCTCCTGGCCGTTCTCGAGGTCCGTGCGGCTCGTCCCGAAGACCGCCCCCGGATTGACGAGGAGCCCGCCCCCCGGTCCCTCCCCCGTGTACGTGTAATGGATGTGGCCTCCCGCGTAGTAGTCGCACCCGGGCGGGAGGTCCTCGACCCGGATGCCGTGGATGTGCTCCCGGAGGCTCTCGGGCAGGTACTCCTCGACCGCGGCGTGGAACTGGAAGATCTTGAACCCCGGTTCGGCGCGGAACGCTTCGGAGTCGACCGCACGGAAGTACTCCCGGTCGAGGCCGTGGGACCGTCCGGAGATCCCGGCGATGCGGGCCCCGGTCGGCACGTCGACGACGAACGGGAGGCTCCATCGGGTCCCCTCGGCGCGCACCGCTTCTGGAGCGACCTTGAGGAAGACGCCGGTCTCCGCGAGGACGTCGAGCCAGCTCGTCCGGTGCGCGACGTAGTCGTGGGACCCGTAGATGACGTAGATCCGACGGCCCTGGTCGACGAAGCGCCGCAGCGCGGCGGTCACGGGCGCCACCTCGCCAGGGTCGGGGACGGGCGTGTGAAAGAGGTCGCCCGACACCAGCAGGAACTGCACGTTCCGCGCCTCCGCGACGCGGAGGGCGGCAAGCAGGCTCTCACGGAGCGCCGAACGTACGGCGGGGTCCCGCGGCCAAGCGCCTACGTGCGCGTCCGCGAGGTGGGCGAAGACGAACCCATCGGGACCCATCCGCTACCCCTGTCGGGACGAGGTAGCCGAACTGGAGGTCGATTTCGGGGCCGAACCGGCGGGCGTCGTAACGTCCTGGATCCGCTTGGTCATCGCCGCGAGCAACCCGGCCCCGGCGCCCATCGCGAGAAGTCCGATGAGGAGCAGGTCATCGGTGCTGGACCCCCCGGGGGTCGCCGGGGCACGGGGCGCCGGAGGGGCGTGGCCGGCGGCCGTGGGAGGGCGGGGGGCGCGCATGAGGGCGAGCCGGGCGGCCTCGCTCGCCTGGATCATCCCTTGCATGATCGTGAACAGCTCGGTCGCTTCCTCCATCGTGATCTGGCGGTTCTGAAGGCGGCTCACGAGCTGGGCGTGCCGCGCGTTGCGGGCGTTCTCGCGTCCCCGGCCGGCGGGCGCGCCGATGTCGATGGCTTGGTCCGGGGCGTACACGACCACCCCCAGCACGCGTCCGCTCTTGAAGAGTTGGTCACCTCCCGCGTCCGAGCCGAGCCGTTATAGAGGGCCGTCCGTTCAACGGTCGATGACCGCCTCCGACGCGCCCGCGCCGACCGAGAAGGACCGGCACCTTCACGTCCGCATGGCGGACGAGCGAACGTCGATCTACGACCTGATCACCGAGTACCTGCAGGCGAGCGGAAAGGCTCCCGACTGGTACTGGCGGACGGCCGGCCGTCTGGAGGGGAACGACGCCGACAACCTCGAAGAGCTCCTGTCGAGCGCGTTCGAAGCCGGCGCGTTCATCTCCCACGACCACCCCGAGGACCTCGAGTTCGTCTGGGTCACCGAGGAGGAGTGCGAGAAGGAACGCCGTCGCGAGGAGCGCGGGGGCCCGAACGACCCCTCTAAGAAGGAGCGCACGAGCCTGAGCCACTACGCCTGAAGAGCCGGACGCCGTCCATCCGCTCCGCTACGAACGGCGAGCGGGCGGGGACGCGGAGCGGACGCAGGCTCCTTCGCGGTCAAGTCGGGCCAAAGCCGCGGCTCGGCCGCGACGACGACCCTACTTCGGCTTCTTCTTCGACTTGCAGCCGCACGTGTCGCACATGGTAGCCTTGCCGAGATGAAACCGGCCCGGTTTATCAACCTCGCGGTTCGAGGGAAGGCTCGCCGATCCCGTTCAGATCCCGATGACCGAGTGCGCCACCATGAGCGCGATGAACAGGATCGAGATCGTGTTCACGACCTTGATGAGCGGGTTGATGGCCGGGCCCGCGGTGTCCTTGGTCGCGTCGCCGACGGTGTCGCCGACGATCGCCGCCTTGTGGGCCTCCGAGCGCTTCCCGCCGAAGTGGCCGCTCTCGATGTACTTCTTGCCGTTGTCCCACGCGGCCCCCCCGGTGGTCATCGTGATGGCGAGCGGGAACCCGGAGATGATCGCACCGAGCAAGAGGCCCGCGAGCGCGATCGGGCCGAGCAGGAAGCCGACCGCGAGCGGGGTCACGACCGCGATGAGGGCGGGCACCGCGAGCTGCTGGAGCGCGGTGAGCGTGACGATGTCCACGCACTTGCCGTAATCGGGCTTCGCCTTCCCCTCGAGGAGGCCGGCGATCTCGCGGAACTGCCGACGGATCTCGAAGACCATCTTCTCCGCCGCGACCCCGACCGCGTTCATCAGGAACGAGGTGAACAGGAACGGCATCGCGGCACCGATGACGAGGCCCGCGACGACAAGGGGGTTCGAGAGCGTGAGCAGGCTCGTGAAGGAGCCCCACGGCTGGCCCCAGTCCTTCGCCGCGGCGAACGTGTACGCCGCGAAGAGAGCGAGAGCCGCGAGGACGGCCGAGCCGATGGCGTATCCCTTCGTGATCGCCTTGGTCGTGTTGCCGACGGCGTCGAGGGGGTCGGTGATCGCGCGGGCCGCCTCGGGTAGGTTCGCCATCTCGGCGATCCCACCCGCGTTGTCGGTGATCGGTCCGAACGCGTCGATCGAGATGATCATCCCCGTGACCGAGAGCATGCTCGCGGCCGCGAGGCCGATCCCGTAGAGGCCGAAGTAGCTGTCCGGTCCGTGGCTCGAGGAGAAGCCGTTGTACCAGCCCACGGAGGCGTAGGCGAGGAGCGTGCCGCCGACGAGCACGAGGGCCGGCATCCAGGCCGACTCGAGCCCGACGGAGAGGCCGCTGATGACCGTGGGACCCGCCCCGGCCTGGGACGCTTCCGCGATCTTGCGGACCGACCCGTACTTCGCGCTCGTGTAGTAGTCGGTGATGACGACGATCAGGATCATCACGATCAGTCCGACCGCCGTCGCGATGAAGACGCCGATGTTCGCGCCCATGAAGTAATAGTCGAGGAGGTAAAGGCCGGCCAAGCCGACGGCGGTCGTCGCTGCCAGGCCCTGGTACAGCCCGCCCATGATCGTGCCGCCGGCGCGCATCCGGACGAAGAACGTCCCGACGATCGTCGCCACGATCGCCCACGCGCAGACGAGGAGCGGGAAGAGGACCGCGTTCGGAAAGACCGTGAGGAGCGGCGAGGCGCCGGAGATGCTTCCGATGAGGTAGGCGAGGAGCATCGCGGCGAGGGCCGTCACGACGTACGTCTCGAACAGGTCGGCGGCCATGCCCGCGCAGTCGCCGACGTTGTCGCCGACATTATCGGCGATGACGCCGGGGTTCCTCGGGTCGTCCTCAGGGATTCCCGCCTCGACCTTGCCGACGAGGTCGGTCCCGACATCGGCGCCCTTCGTGTAGATGCCACCGCCGACCCGCGCGAACAGGCTCATGAGGGAGGCCCCGAAGAGGACGCCGACCATGTCGAGGACGTTCCCGCCGAAGGCCCAGTAGAATCCCACGAGCTCGAGCAACGCGAGGCTCGCGACCGACATGCCGGTGACGCTCCCGCCGCGGAACGCATAGCGCATCGTCGCGCCGAGGTTGCCCTTCATGGCGTGCGCTGCGGTCCTTACGTTCGCGCGGATGCTCACGAGCATCCCGACCGCTCCGGCGAGCGCGCTGCCCCCGACCCCGAAGACGAACCCTACGGAGAGCCGGGCCCCGTCCCCGGTGATCCCGAAGGCGAACGCGATGATGACCGCCAGCACGGCCGCGACACCGAAGACGAACGTGTACTCGCGCCGCAGGAACGCGATCGCACCCTCCCGGATGGCGAGCGAGATCTCGCGCATGCGTTCGTTCCCCTCGTCCTCGCGGAGCACCAGGGCGGTCTGGATCCCCGAGTACGCGAGACCGGCGAGAGCGGCCACCAGGATCAGAAGCTCGAGCTGACCGGTTGACAAATCCATGGTTTCCCTCGAAATCCGAGTCGGCTCAAGGGGATGCGTAATTAAACTTTGGTGGCCGCCGGCCACCCCGCCGGACGGCGGCGGCCGATGAGCGGTTCTTTATCCTCCTCCCCGCGTAACCTACCTGATGCAGTCC